>Ga0169931_10003210_pt1 | contig 26105 bp, 17 predicted proteins | sample Kivu_15m_20L_FD_129675 | JGI IMG/M metagenome (GOLD analysis project Ga0169931, IMG submission 129675) | Freshwater microbial communities from Lake Kivu, Western Province, Rwanda to study Microbial Dark Matter (Phase II) - Kivu_15m_20L... | ecosystem: Environmental > Aquatic > Freshwater > Lake...
CCGGCCCCTTATTGGTCGTGGGGGCGGAAGACACGGCCGACGGCGCCGTATTGTCCGCAGGTGCGGCGTACCTGTTCGACGCCGCGACCGGCGCGCAAATCCGCAAGCTCGTTCCGAACGGACCCCCGATCACCCGGCAATTCGGCACATCGGTCGCCACCGACGGCACGCTGGTCGTCGCGGGATCCGAAGACGAGAACGCAAATCGGGGAGCCGCGTACCTCTTCAATGCGGCGGGGATCCAACTCCACCGGTTCGAAGCCGCCGACGGAGCGAGCGGCGACGAATTCGGCCAGGACGTCGCCGTCCGCAACGGCGTCGTGGCGGTCAGTTCCCCCAACGCCGGGTCGCGGGGCGCGGTCTACCTGTTCAACGCCACGACGGGAGCCGCCATCGGGGGGGCGATCCGCCCCGACGATTTGCCGTGCAATGCCGAATTCGGCTCGCGCATCGACATGGACTCGAGTCGTCTCATCGTGGCCATGGACAACTTCGAGCAGGGAGGCGCCGCGTACGTCTACACCGCCGCCGGCCTCTTCGAGCGCAAACTCGTTTTGCCGCCGGTGTTCGGCAATCCGGTTGGATTCGGCAGATCGGTGGCGATTAGCGGGAACGTGGCCCTCGTGGGGGCTACCCCTGGCGAGGGCGCCGTGGCCGGCGAACAGGGCGCCGCGTTCCTGTTCGATCTGACGACCGGCGACGTGCTGCATCGGCTTGCCCCCAGCGAATCGCTCGCAAACGATTTGTTCGGCGAAGACGTCGCCCTCAGCGGCAAGGTCGCGGTCGTCACCTCGCGTCGGGAAGTGACCCTGGGGCTGCCTAATACGGCGTTTCTGTTCGACGTCACGACCGGTCGGCAGGTGGCCCGTCTCGACGGGGCCGGCATCGCCGCGGGCAGCGAAGCCTTTGAAGCCGTGGCGATCGACGGGGGACGAATCCTCGTCGGCCACGAGGGCTTCGATGCGCCAGGATTTACCAACAACGGGCGGGCGATCGTCTTCGACGCGCTGGTGGCCGATTACGATCGCGACGACCGCGTCGCGGGCGGCGACCTGCTCCTGTGGCAGCGGCAATTCGGCTCCGCGGGCGTTCTCGCGGCCGACGGCGATCGCGACGGCAAGGTCGACGGCCACGATCTGGCTTATTGGCAAGGAAATTTCGGAGTCGCCGCGCCCGCGGGTTTTGGTCGCCTGGCGGCGATTCCCGAGCCGGCTTCCTACGTCGCCGTTGCCACGATCCTGGTCCTCGGCATCGCCCCTCGCACGGCCCGCCGCATCACGCGGCCAACGAACAACGCAGGGCCTCAGGGCGAGCGGCGGTGACGGACGCAACGGGCGGCGAGCACGTGAGCGTGCGCCTCAAATCGCCGACGGCGTCCGACAGCCGCTGCTGACACGGAGCGTTGCGGCGAGCCGACAGAGGCGTCGCAAGACGACAAGACTATCGACAAGACGGTTCGGAGGACCGCGTCAGAGGACCGCGGGAACGCGCGACCCCCGGACCGCGAGGTCGTCGGCAGCGCCGTCCACAGGGCGGCCGTGCGGTGCTGAACCCATGCGACCTCCAAGGGGGGGCCTCCGGCGGCCCTGCCGGGCCGGGCTTCCTCCTGACGGACGCAGCGGAGCCCGCCCTTCGCGCAGGCCGGGAAGAACCCGCCCTCCAGGGCGACCGAGGCGTGCTCGGCCGTTCGCGAGGGCCAAACATCGGGGCGTCAAACATCGGGGCGTCAAAGATCCTCCCGCCCGGGGAGGACGTCCGACGCAAGTAGCGGAGGAGGGACTCGAACCCCCGACACGCGGATTATGATTCCGCTGCTCTAACCAGCTGAGCTACTCCGCCGCGTTGATCGGCCGCGTTGATCGGCCGCGTTGGTCGGCCGCGTTGATCGGCCGCGTTGATCGGCCGCGTTGATCGGCCGGATCGCCGGACTCCGACCGCCCGACAGCACGCCGTGCGGCCTTTTCACGGCTCGCCGCCAGTCCAGTGAGCACGGCAGGATGCTGCTTCGGCTGCCGTTTTCCCGCCCTGACGCCGTGATTATCGGTCGCCGGCCGCCGGTCGTAAAGGGGCTCGTGGGGAGCTTGGCGGCAACGGCCCACGGCCCCCGGGGCCTCCGTCGGTCCGGCTCGCCGCGGCGTCAGCGACCGGCCTCGCCGCGGCGATTCGCCACGATGCCTGGCCCGACGCCCGCCGCGGCGGGCGTCGCGTCCCGCGGGGTTTCCGAGGGGCGGGTTCAGCCGAAACGGACTTCGACCATCGAGAAGTCGTCGTCCAGCACGGGCGTGCCGTGCAGGTCCCGCACGTGGGCGAGCAGTTCGTCGGAAATCGCCGCGTCGGACCGGCGCGGCCGCGCCATGAACGCCACGAATTCATCGAACGGCCATTCGCCGCCGTCGGCCTTGTGGATTTCGTGCACGCCGTCGCTGTACAGGTAGAGCCGCGAGCCGGCAGGGACGCGGCGCGAGGCGGTTTCGAATTCGGGCCACGGCATGGCGCCGATCATCGGTCCGCCGCCGGCGAGTTGGGCCGGGGCCTCGGCAACCCCCTCGAACAACAGCGGCGGCGGGTGGCCGGCTCCCGCGTAGGTCAGCGTGGCAGTCGACGCGTCGTACACGCCGTACCAGATGGTGAAGAACTTATCGCCGTATTCCTCCATCGGGAAGGCTTCGTTCAGCGCTCCCAGCACCTGCCCCGGATGTCCGGCGTCGACGCTGCCCAGGGCCCTCGAGCGGAGGACGTTCATCACGGTCACCGACAGCAGCGCCGAATCGAGCCCGTGGCCGCTGACGTCGATCAGGTAGAGGCAGAATCGGCGTTCGTCGAGCCAGTGGTAGCCGAACGTATCGCCGCCGAGATCCGAGCACGGCTCGTAGGTCCAGCGGGCGGAAACCGGTCCCGCCAGCGGGGCGGGGAGCAGTTTGCGGACGTACTTTTCCGCCGCCTCCATCTGGTCGGCCAGGCGACGACGGTGCTGCTCGATCGTGGCGTAGGCCTCGTTGCGTTGCAGCAGGCTGATGTAGCCGCGGGAGTGGTACCGGATGCGCGCGATCAGTTCCAGGCGATCCGGAAGCTTCACCACGTAGTCGTTGGCCCCCAGCGCAAACGCCTCGGCCTTGATGGCGGGCTCTTCCTTGCTGGACAGGACGATCATCGGCACGTCGCGGGTGGCGGGATTGGCCCGGAAGAATTTGACGAGCGTCAGGCCGTCGATGTCCGGCATCACCAGGTCCTGCAGGATGACGGTCGGCTGGACCTCCGCGGCAGCGTCGAGCGCGCGGGTGGGATCCTGGCAGTGATGCAGCGTGATGTCGGGTTCGCCCTGGAGCATTTGCCGCACGGCTTCGGCGATGATCCGCTGGTCGTCGACCAGCAGCACGCTGATGGCGAATTCCGTCATTCCCGCGGGACGCGACACGCCCGAGGGGGCGGCGAAGGCGGCGGGATCGGGTGCGCGGGACATTCAGGCGAGGCGTCCAAGGTGAGCAAGGATGTGGGGCGCGATCTCGGGCAGCGGGAGCGTCCGCACCGCGGCTCCCAGTTCCGCCGCCGCTTGGGGCATGCCGTACACGACGCTGGTGCCGCGGTCCTGGGCAATCGTGTGCCAACCCCGCTCGCGGAGCAGCCGCAGTCCGGCGGCTCCGTCGCGGCCGATGCCTGTCAGCAAGGCGGCTACCGAAGGTCCCGTCCAGTGCTCGGCCAGGCTGCGAAACAGCACGTCCACCGAGGGTCGGAAAGGATTGTCCCGCGGTTGGGCAGTGTACCCGAGGGTTCCGTCGCCGCGAAGCACCAGATGGTCGTCGGTCGCCGCGACCAGCGCCACGCCGCGGGTCGGACGCTCCCCTTCGCGGGCGACGCGCACCGAGAGCGGCGCGCGCTGCTGCAGCCACTGGGTCAGCGACGGCGCGAAATCCCTGGCAATGTGCTGCACGACGACGACGGCGGCCGGAAAATCGGCCGGCCACCCGGCGAGGATGCATTCCAAAGCCTGAGGCCCCCCCGTCGAGGCTCCCAGGGCCACCAGCGGCGGGCGGTCGCGCGGCGGCGGAACGGCGGCCGGCCGACCGAGGGCCGGAGATTCCAGAGCGAGAGCGGACCGGGGGGGGGCGGCGGTCACGTCGCGGACGGTCTGCAGCTTGGCGAGCAGTTGGGCCCCGGCCTCGCGCGGCGGGCGGTCGCCGAGGACGGGGGTGCAGACCGCGTCGAAGGCTCCGTGGCCCAGCGCCTCGCAGACGAGGGCGTAGTTTCCGACGACCGTGGCGGTGACCACCAGCACGGGACACGGGGCCGACCGCATGATCTCGCGGGTGGCCTCGGCGCCGTTCATGACGGGCATCACCAGATCCATGAGGACGACGTCGGGAAGATCGCGCTGGCAGCGGAGTACGGCCTCGCGTCCGTCGGCGGCGGTCCAGGCGACCTGGTGCCGGTTGTCGCTCAGCACGATCCGTCGCAGGGCTTCGGCGGCGACTTGCTGGTCGTTGACGATCGCCACCCTCATGAATGAGCCGCTCCGATGAGATCTTCCACGGCTCCCGTCAGGGCGTCGTCGTGGAAGCTGCTCTTGGCGAGATAGTAGTCGGCTCCGGCTTCCATGCCGCGCAGTCGGTATTCTTCCTGGTCCTTGTAGGACACGATGATCACCGGGAGGGCCCGCAGCCGTGCGTCGGCCTTGATCTTACGCACGAGGTCCAGCCCGTTCAAACGGGGCATGTCGATGTCGGTAATCACGAGATCGAATTGCCCGCGGGCGAGGGCGTGCCAGCCGTCGATGCCGTCGACGGCGACGGCGACTTCGTAGCCGCGCTGGGTCAGCAGTTGCCGTTGCACTTCGCGCACGGTAATCGAATCGTCGACCACCAGCACCCGCTTGGGCGGCTTGACTTCGGCTTCCGCGGTCTGCGGCTGGATGCGGGTGAGCGACGCGTCCTGCAGTTTCTGCTCGATGGAACGCCGCAGGTCGTCCAGGTCGACGATCAGCGCCGGCGAGCCGTCGTCCAGGATCGCGGCGGCTTGGATGTTCGGCACTTTGCCCAGCCGCGGGTCGAGCGGCTTGACCACCAGGTCGCGTTCGCCGCACAGTTCGTCGACGACCAGCCCGTACTGGTCGCCGTGGTGACTGAACAGAATGGCGAGCAGTTCCTCCCGTTCCGCGGAGGCGTCGGCCAGTTCAAACACGCGATCGGCGCGCACCAGGCCGACGTGGCGGCCGTCGACGTCGGCGAAATGGCGATGTTCCGCCGCGTGCAACTCGCCGCGCGACAGCCGCAGCAGACGGTCGACGCGATGGTGGGGAAATGCGTAGGGCTCTCCGCCGATGCGGACGATCACGGCGCGGACGACCGACAACGTGATCGGCAACTCCAGACGAAACGACGTGCCTCGTCCGAGACGGGAGTCGATCCGCACGCTGCCGCCGACCGCCTGCGCCATGCTGTGGACCACGTCCAGTCCGACTCCTCGTCCGGAGAGCTCGGTCACGCCTTCGGCCGTGGAAAACGCCGGCAGGAACAGGAACTCCAGCAACTCGGCGGAACTCAGATCGCGGGCGAGCCTCTCGTCGGCGAGCCGACGCGCGACGACTTTCGCGCGAATCCTCTCCAGGTCGATGCCGCGGCCGTCGTCCCGCACCGTCACCGCCAGCATGCCGGCATGGTGCCGGGCCTCGACCGTCAGGCGTCCTTGAGGGGCCTTGCCGGCGGCCCGCCGTTCCTCCGGCGGTTCCAGGCCGTGATCCAGGGCGTTGCGGAGCAGGTGGTTCAGCGGCGCCTGGATTTCCTCGAGAATGTCGCGATCGACGGCGGTCTGCTCTCCCTCGATGCGAAATTCGACCTCCTTGCCCAACTGCCGGGCCAAATCCCGGACCATCCGGGCGAGTCCCTGCACGCCGTCGGCGAACGGACGCATCCGGCTGGCGATCACTTCCTGGTACAGGCGGCTGTTCAGTTCGTCGGCGTTCCGCGCGCGGTGCTGGAATTGCTCCATCTGCGCTTCGAGCAGACGCCGACAGGCCCCGACCCGCTCGCCGGCGGCGTCGGCCAGTTCGGAAAATCGCGGCTCCTGGCGCCGCTCGGGCGGAAACTGGCGGAGCTCCTGCACCAGATCCGCCAGTCGCGCTTGCTCCCGCTTCAGGTGCAACAGCGACGAGGCGAAAGGCTGCAGCCAGCGGGCTTCGACCAGCGCCTCGCCCGCCAGCCCCATGAGCCGCGACAAGCTGCCCGCCGTCACGCGGACCACCTGTTCCGCGGCCGCCGCCGGGGCCGCACCGGCCGGCGCGTCGGAAGACGGCTCCGCGGCCGTCGTCGGCCGATGCGCGGCCACGACGGGCTGCGCGGCCGCTGGCGCCGCGGCGGACGGGTCGTCGGCCGAGGCCGCGTCGGTTGGCGCGTCGGGCCGCGTCGCGGTCGCCGGAGTCGGCTCGGTCGACGCCGGAGCCGACTCCGCGTTCGCTTGCGAAGCCGACGGTGCGGGCGCCTGCGGCGTCTCTTCCCCTCGGGCCCGGGCCTGCAGCGCCGCGGCCACGCGCTGCAGCGAGGCGGCCGCCTCGACAAGCCAGGGCGTCAGGTGGGGGCCGGCCGCTTCGGAGATGCCGGCCAGGAGGTCGGTGGCTTCCAGCAGCAGATCGATGTCGGACGAGGCCAGCCGGATGCGTCCCTGCTGGGCGGCGACGAGGCAATCCTCGGCGGCGTGGGCCAGCGTCACGGCGGCGTCGACGTTGACGACGCGGGCGGCCCCTTTGACGGAGTGGGCGGCGCGCATCAGCGGCTCGATTTGCCGCAAATCGTCGGGGTTGCGTTCGAGCGCGACGAGACCCTCGTTGAGAATCCGGGCATTGCCTCGGACCTCCTCGCGAAATAGCTCGAGCAGTGCGCCGCCGGCGATGTCGGTCATCCGATGCTCCGTTGCAGCAGGCTGAAGAGGCGGTCGGCGTCGAGGCAGGCGGCGCGGCCGCCGCGCCACGGAAATACCGCCTCGGTCAGCCGCGCGGCGCGTTTGGCGACGGTCGTCGGCACGTTCCCGAGGGCCGCCACGTCGATGCGTTCCACGCCTGCGGCTTCGTCAATCGGGAAGGCCCACCGCCGATGTTCGTGCTGGCACACGAGCAGCCGCGACGTGCCGCCGCGGGGAGCGTTCGCGGCGTCGGCGTCGGCGGTCGGCATGCCCAGCAGGTGGTGCAACGAGACGCAAAGCGGCAATTCCCCGCGAAAATTCACGATGCCCCGCAGCAGCTCGTTCGAGCGAAAGGGAATGCGATGGACGACGCGCGGAGCCGCCACCTCGACCACGGCGCCCACTTCCAGCCCCAGCCATTCGTCGGCCAGACGGAACAGCAGCAGCGGAACGGCGCCGACGGCGACGGAATCCTGCGGGGCGGCGTAGCGGGCCGTTTGCGCGGCGAGGTAGTCCGGCGGGGGCGCGCTCTCGAACAGCTTCTGGGCCGCGAGGGAAAATACCGGGCAATTGCGGCAATGGACCGCGGCGACCAGTTGCTCGCAACTGCCGTCTCCCTCCACGCCGATGGTCTTCCAGCAGGAAACGGCTTCGGCCGCGGTCGCCGCTCCGCCGATCGACGTCGGGTTCATGACGGTTCCTCCCCTCCGGCGATGCGGCGTGCGCGCTGCGCGTAGAGTGCCGCGCCGCGCTCATCGCCTCGCCGACGAGACAGCAAGGCCATCTGCGTCAACGCGTCGGCGTGCCGCGGATTCAGATACAACGTCCGCCGCAGCAATCGCTCGGCTTCCGCGGGTCGGCCCTCCGCCTGCGCCACGACGCCCAAGAGAAAACAGGCTTCCGCGTCCGCAGGGCGGGCGGCCAGCAGGTCGTCGCACAGCTGCCGAGCGACGGCAAATTGACCCGCGTCGGCCGCTGCCCGTGCGGCGACCAGCCGATCGGCCGCGACGTCCTGCGTGGCGGCAGGCGGACCATCCGGCAGGGGAGCGCGGCGCGGCGCAGCGACGCGGAGCGGTTCGGCGAGCGGCTTGCTGCCGCGCTCGACGGAGGCCGCAGCCGGCGGCTGCGGGGCGGCCTGCGGCGCGAAGGCGCCGGCGGCCTGCGGCGCAAAGGCGCCGGCGGCCTGCGGCGCGAAAGCGGCCGGATAGTGCGGGTTCCACGAGACGAACCGGCCTGCCGCCGCGAGTCGTGCTTCCGCGTGGCCGGTGTATAGGATTCCGGTCGGGTGCAGCAGGCGGTGCAGGTTGGCCAACGCCGTGCTCCGTGCCGGAGCTGCCAGGTAAATGAGTACGTTCCGGCAGAAAATCACGTGGAACGGAGACTGGTCCGGCAGTAGCTGGGGCGCCGCCAGATTGGCCTGCACGAACTCGACGCACTGCCGCACCGTCGCATCGAGCGTGAAACGGTCGCCCTGCCAGGCGAGGCGCCGCGCGCAGGCCGCCGAGAACTCCTGTTCGTCGCCCCGCAGCGAGTTGCGTCCGAAGCAGGCCTCGGCCGCCTGCGCAAGCAGCTTCCGGCTCAGATCGGCGGCGACGATGCGGAACTGCCCCGGGGCGAGTCCGACGTCGAGCAAGGCCATCGCCAGCGAATACGGTTCTTCTCCCGTACTGCAGGGAATGGCCAGCGCCCGCAGCGGATCGGGGAGTCGGCCGGCAGCCGCCCGCTCCCGAACGTACTGCTGCACGCAGCGAAACGGCGTGCGGTCGCGGAAGAACCACGTTTCGGGGACCACCAGATCGTCGATCAAGGCGTCGAGCTCATCGGCGCTGTGCAGCAGGCGTTCCGCCAGTTCGGGACCGACCGCGGTCCCGGTCCGCGCTGCGGCCGCTCGCAAGGCGCGCTCCATGTTGGCGTCGCCCAGCCGGTCGGCCGCCAGCCCGAAACGGCGGGCGATGGCCGCCTCGAGGTCGCGCCACGACTGCTGCGGGAACGCGTTCATGGAGCGGCTCCGCCGTTCGCCGCTCCGCCGTGCGAATGATCGCGCAGCAGACGATCCAGATCGAGCAGGCGAAAAATTCCCGAGCCGTCGCGGAGCACCGGACCGAGGCGATCGAGCGATTCGGAGGCGGCGCTCGGGCTGGCGAGCGGGGGGATTTCGACGGCGGTCACCCCCTCGGCCAAGACGCCCACGCGTCCCGGCGCCCCCTCGATCGTCGACCGCACGAGGAGGATGCGGCTGTTCAGTCGCGCTGCGGCAGGCCTGCCGACGACGAGCCGCGTGAGATCGACCAGCGGGATCGATTCGCCGCGGCAAGCGATCAGGCCGCTGCGCCACGCGGGCCCGTCCGACAGCGGATCGGCGCGGACCAGCGGCAGCACCTCGTCGACGAGCCGGGCGTCGAAGGCGAATCGTTGGTCGGCAACGCGGCACATGACTACCAGCATGACCTATCCGTCTGAACGGGCGCCCGCGCCGGGCCGCGACGCGACGGCCAGGCAAGGGATCGGGAATCCTGCGGAGCGTCGACCGCGGCAAGGCGGTCGGACCGACGCGCCTGCCGACCGCTGGCGGCCCCAGGGGGGCGCGGCCCCCCGGAAGGTCCGCAGCGCCGGTCGGCGCCCAAGCGGCGGGAGGAGGGGGCGGATCATGGCGGAGGCTTTCTGGCGGTGGAGCGCGGGCGACGCGGGCGCGCTCCCTGCGCCGTCGCTGAGCCGCCGCGCGCCTTTCGCCAGCGGCCTTTGCCGACGTGAGGAGCGGCGGCACGGATTCACTTGTGGCGCAAGGATCACTGGGAGGCCATCGTGAACTGTCCGACCTGGCTTTGCAGGGCTCCGGCGTTGAGACGAAGGTTCTCGGCGGCCGCATTGAAGTCCTTGACGGTTTCGCTGACCTGATGGACCCCCGTCACGAGTTGGGCCATGGCCTCGTCGATCTGCCGCGCGCCTTGCGACTGTTGTCGCATGCCCTCGCTGACCGTCGGGAATTGTCCGCTGAGGACCTGGACCTGGTCGATGATTTCGGCCATTTGACCGCCAATCTGGTTGACCTGGCCGATGCCCGTTCGCACCTGCTCGCTGAACTTGTCCATTTCCATGACGCCGGCCGAGACCGCGTCCTGCATCTGGCGAACCATCTGCTCGATATCGAGCGTGGCGACCGCGGTCTGGTCGGCGAGGCGGCGGATCTCGCGGGCGACGACCAGAAAGCCGCGCCCCGCCTCGCCGGCTTTCTCCGCCTCGATCGCCGCGTTGATCGACAGCAGATTGGTCTGGTCGGCCACTTTGGTGATCGTTTCGACGACGGCGTTGATCCCGCCGGCTTTCTCGCGAATCATGCCGAGTTTGGTCGAAATCGATCCGGTCGCTCCCGCCAGGCTTCCCATGCTGTTTTCCATCGAAGTCAACCCGGCTTGTCCGGCGCCCGCCAAGGCGGCCGTCGCGGCAGTTCGCCGCTGGAGGTCCTCGACCGTTTCCAGCAGTTCCTGCCCGGTCGAGGAGATTTGCTTGATCGAGGCGGCGATCTCGCTGGTCGAGGCGTTGAAGCCCTGCATGGTGGCGTTCTGCTGCCCGGCCGAGGCGGATATTTGCGTGGCCGTGGCGTTGAGGTGGAGGCTCGCCTGCTTGACGGCGCCCACCAGCGAGTTGAGGTTTTCGGTCATGCCGCCGATCGAGCGCAGCAAGACGCCGCTCTCGTCCCGCGCCGCTTCGACGACTCGGGGCACGTTGAGATCGCCCTGGGCCACGCAGTTGGCGATCGACACGGCGCGGTCGATGCGGCGGCTGAAGGCCCGGGCGAACAGGTACAACAGCGACAGGACGGCGAGCAGCATGGATACGCCCATGGCCAGCCGCAGGGCCAGTTGCCGCCAGATCGGGCCCATCACCGACGCCTCGGTCGCCCGCAACACGAGGTTCCAGCCCCCCGTCGGCAAGGCGGCGACGGCGTAGTAGCACGTCGCGTCCGTGACGGGATCGCGGTCCCTGGTCACCGACCGGGCCCGACGGTTGCGGAGCATGTCGCCCAACAGGCCGGCGTAGGGGCCGTCGGCGACCGGCTGCGTCTTCAACAAGCCCTCCAGCGACGCGCCGGAGGCGTCGGCGGGATCCGTCGTCGCGGCGATGAACTTGCCGTGGCCGCTGATCAGGAAGAAGTCGAGCTGTTCGTCGGCGGCGATCCGACGCAGCGGCGTCTCGACGTCGGCCAACGCGCGGTCGACGCCGGCGACTCCCCGGAATTCCCCGTCGATCACGATCGGAAACGTCTGCTCGTAGATCATCTTGCCCTGATAGACGTAGGGCTCCGTGATCTTGGGCGACGCTTTTTTGGACTTCAGAAACTCTTCCTTGGCGCCCTGGTAGTACAGGCTCGATTCCATGTCGACCAACGGTTCCAAGGCGATCTTTCGGCCGGGGCCGGTCCCGACGAACCAGTACGGAATGAATCGTCCGGCAGGATCCATCGACGTGGCCGGCAATTCGGCCAGGCTCGCAGCGTCTTTCCCGTCGGCGTCGCGTTCGTAGCCGAAATAGGCTCCGGTGATCCCGGGAGTGTCTTCCAGCACCCGCCGCGCGAACTCCAGCGACGCCAGGCGGTCGCCGAACATCCCCGCCGCCTGCGCTTCGGCCATCCGCTGCGCCGAAATCACGGCGATCAGCGTGTCCCGGTCGATGTCCGCCGCGATCAGCGCCACGCGCTGCTTGAGACGCTCCTCGCTCGCCCTCCGCAACTGGCCCACGAGCGACAACGAATTCAGGGTGATGTTCGCGGCGAACACCAGCAACATCGGCAGCATCACGTACAGCAACAATCGGCCGACGAAGTGCTGGTGGAGTTTCTGGAACCAGGCGGACATGACCGGAATCTCGCAAGCAGGAAGGTGCGTGGCGGGGCCGAACGGCATCCCGCCCGCCCTCCTAGTATAAGTCCCCCGTGCGCGGCCTGCCCCCTGGCGTTTCCGCTCCCCGGCCTGGGTCGCCGGGGCTCCGGCGGCCCCTCCCGCCCGGTCGCCGAACGCGTCGGGCGTTCGACGGCCAGCGAGCCGCTGACGCCCCCGGCAAGGCCCCCACGACCCGAAGCGCCCGGTTCGGCGTCCCGTGCCGGAAAGGCCGGCAGGGACGCGGCGACGATCCTGCCGATCCGCCGTCGGTCGCAGCGCTCGGGGTCGTCGGCCGGTCGTCGAGGGCTTTTGCCGCCAGCGAGGATCCCTACAATCACGAGGGAACGACCCGTCGGCGCAGAAGACGGGACGACCATGCACCTTCGGGGCGGCTCCACGATGTCGGACGGATGCCTGAGATGGGTTTGCGGCGCGGCGATCTGGCTGGCGCCGATGGCGGCCGCGGGAGGCGGCGAGACGGCGTTCGCCGATCTGGCGGTACTCGACGGCGTGGTGCTGACCATGGATCCCGCGCGTCCCGACGCGGAGGCGCTGGCGGTGACGGGCAAGCGGATTTCGGCCGTCGGGTCGAGCGAGACGATCCGCCGGCTGATCGGCCCCCAGACCCTTGTGATCCGCGGTCGGGGTAGGGCCGTGGTCCCTGCGTTCCACGACGCCGCCCGCCCCGCGGCGGCGGCGTTCGACGCGCTGGTTCCCTGCGGCCACCCGCCGCGTCGGACGACGGCCGACGCGATCGCCGCGTGGCGGCAAGGGGCGGCCTGCGAGGCCTGCCTGGAGCGGGACAAAGGGGCTCTGCAGGTCGGCAAGCTCGCCGACTTCATGGTCCTTTCGGTCGATCCGCGGATCGTCTCGGACGACGGGCTTGAGCAACTGACCGTCGAGGCGCGGGTGGCGGACGGCACCGTGCGCTACGCCCGCACGCCGCCGCTGCTGGGAGGCTCGCCGCGATTTCGGGGCGAGGGCGAGCTTCCTCCCGGGCAGCAACTGATCGGCGTGCTTGGTCGGGGGCCCGCGTCGGAGAATTCGGGGATCGTTTCGAGTCGCACGCGGGACGACTTGTTCTGGATGCACAACGATTCGGGCGACGAGCCGCGTCTTTACCCGGTGCGGCGCGACGGGACGGTCTACGGCAGCAGTCGCGAGCCCTCGCAGGCGGGCGTGCTGTTGGGCGGCGCGATCAACGTCGATTGGGAAGACGTGACCGCCTTGTCGGACGGTACGCTGGTCGTGGCGGACGTGGGCAACAACGGCAACGATCGCCGGGACCTGATGCTGTATTTGATCGACGAGCCGAGCCCTTCCGCCAGCCGGGCAGCTTGGCGCCGACGGGTGTTCGTGCAGTACCCGGATCAGCGGGAGTTTCCGCCGCCGCGGACCAACTTCAATTTCGACTGCGAGGCGGTGGTCGCGATCGCGGACCGGATCTATCTGTTCACCAAGCACCGCAGCGACACGAAGACCAAGGTCTATCGATTGGACGACTTCTCGGAGGGGGTCCGGCATCCGCTACGGCTTCTGCAGGAGTTCGACATTCGAGGGCAGGCGGTCGCCGCCGATGCGTTGCCGGACGGATCGAAGCTGGTGCTGGCCACCTACGAGCAGTTGTGGCTGTTCGACGTCAAGGACGTCGATCGGCCTCTCGACTGGCCGATCGGGCGCTTGGCCATCGAGGGCGAGCAGATTGAAGCCGTTTGTTTTGACGGACCCGACCGGGTGTTGATGGCCGACGAAGCGACGGCCAAGCTCTATGCGGCGCCGGTCAGCGCCTTCACGCCGGTCGCCGCCGCGCCCTGACGGCCGGGTGCAAAACGCCCTTCGGGCCGATTTCCCCCCCCCCGCGCGCGTCGCGTCCGGCTGGCCGCGGCCTGCCCCGCACGCGTGGCGCGGGCGCTTGCAAGGGGCGTCGCCTTGTGCGGCGACGCAGCCGGTCGTCCTGGAGCGGACTGCCCAGGCGGTCGGCAGGCCCGGCCGGCGCCGCTCAGGAAACGATCATCCACACGGCCTTGAGGTATTCGGTCTCCAGGCAGTGTGCGGCGACCGGATGATCGGCCGCGGCCCCGGTCTTGGCAAGAATCTGCAGCATCCGCGCGGCGTGCCGCGGACGCTCGCCCGCCGCCGTGCCCGGCAACTCGTCTCCGCCCTGGCGCGCGGCCGCGGCCAGCAGCCGAATGAATTCGCTTTCGGGCAGCAGACCCGCGCAGCTGCAACTCAGCAGCAGGCCCCCCGGCTTGACGAGACGCATCGCCAGGCGGTTCAGATCGAAGTGCTTCTTCGTTCCCTCCTCCAGTTCGCTGCGCGAGCGAATCAGCTTGGGGGGATCGAGCACGACGACGTCGAACGTGCGGCCGTTCCGCGCCAGATCGCGCATGAAAGCGAACGCGTCGGCCTGGACGAACTTGATGCGCGCCTGGTTGAGTCCGGCGTTCTCCCGGGCCAGTGCGAGCGGCTGCTCGTCCAGGTCGACGCCCGTCACGTCGGCGGCCGCGCCGAGCGTTTTGGCCTGCACGGCGAAGCCGCCCGTGTAGCAGCAGACGTCCAGCACGCTCTTGCCGCGGCAAAAGGCCGCGAGGCGGCGACGATTCTCCCGTTGGTCGCAGAAGAAGCCCGTCTTGTGCCCCCCCTCGAAGCGGACGCGAAAGCGGGTTCCGAATTCGCGAATCACCACCTCCCGCGGGCAGCCGGGCGACAGCAGAGTCGGGGGCTCGACCCCCTCCTGCGCCAGGAACTGCGGGCTGGTCTGGATCACCGCGTGTTGCGTGCCGCACAGCACGGCCAGCCTGCGCAAGATCGCCTCGGCGCGCCGGTACATGCCGAGGCTGAAGGCCTCGGCCGACAGAACGCCGCCGAAGCGATCGACTGTCAGTCCGGACAAACCGTCTGCTTCGGCATGGATCAGACGGTAGGCGTCCGTCTCCTCGGGGATCCGGAGCGTCGCGTGCCGCAAGCCCGCCGCACGCTCCAGGAGGGCGTCCCAATCGGCGTCGCTGGGGAGTTCCGCAGAGTAGAACAGCATGCGGACCGCGATTTCGCTGCGACCGTTGTACAGACCGTACCCCAGCAACTGGTCCTGCGGGTCGTAGACGGCGACGAGGTCGCCGTGCCGGGCGCCCTCCACGCGCTCCAGCCGTTTGCGGAAGACCCGCACCGCCGCGCGGTCGGCCTTCAGTCGGACCGCGGGGATCGGAGCCGCCGGGTCGGGCGCCAGTTCGGCAATCGGGTGCACCGAACCGCTCCGATCGGCAACGCGACGCGGGGCCTCCGATTCGGACGGGCGCCGGCGAGCAGGTTTCATGAGAACTCCTTCGTCGGGGCCGCCGCCTCCGCGGGATCTTCCGAATGCCGCGCGAGCGGGATCCACCCTTCCAGCAACCGCGCGATGTCCCGCGGCCAGGGAGCGGCGAATTCGAGCCGCTGTCCGCTGGCCGGATGGACGAAGCCCAGTTCCGCCGCGTGCAACGCCAGTCGCGGAACGCCGCTCAGGTCCGGCAACGGCGGCTCCCCGACAGGTCCGCGGTAGACCTGGTCTCCGCACAGCGGCGCGCCCGCCTCGGCCAAATGGATGCGGATCTGATGGGTCCGGCCTGTCTGCAGGCGGCATTCCAACTCGCTGTACGACTGCGGCGGACGGCCGCCCCGCCACGCGCCGACGGTCCGCACGGCGGTGATCGCCTCGCGTTCGCCCGGGCCGCGGCCGCTGCCGCGCAAGCCGTCGCCCCGGTCGCGCACCAGCCGACTCCGCAGCGTCTGGTCGGGAAAATCGCCGGGGATCAGCGCGCGGTAGACCCGCTGGACGGCGTGGTCGGCGAATTGGCGAATCAGCCCCTCGGCGGCCGCCGGCGTGCGGGCGAAGACGACCAGACCGCTCGTGTCGCGATCGATCCGCTGCACGGCAATCAGCGGCACGGGACGATCTTCTCCGCCGACGAGCCGTGCCGCCGACTCGATCAGGGCGGGTTGCAGGCGTTTTCTATCGGCCGGCCAACGCTCTTCGGCCCGATGTCGCAGCGTGATCATGCGAGGAGGTTTTTCCACCACGACCGCCTCCAGGTCGCGGTAGACGATCCGCACGTCCCGGTCGCCGGGGGGCGGCGGAAGGGGATGGGGAACCACCTCGACCGTCTCACCGACGCGCAACCGACGTTCTTCCCACAGGCACAACGCTCCCCCGACGGCGACGCGCCGCGCGGAAAGCAGGCCGCGCAACTGCGACCACGAGAACTCGGGAAGCCAATGGCGCAGGGCTCGCAGCAGCCGGTCGGGCGACTGGCCGTCAACGCGGAACAGGCGGTGCAAGGGGGGAACGACCGGCATGACGCCATCCAGATGCTGTGGGGACCCTCTCCAGGTACCACCTTCGACCCGGTCGCCGCGTTCGGCAAGGGCAGGCCGGTCTTTTTTCGTCCGCCGCGGTGCGAAAGAATCGCGGTGCTCGCGGCGGGCCGGTTCCGAAGGGCTCGACGCGGGGGCAGGCAGGAATCGCGTGCCGGCGGCAAGCAGCCCCCTCACCGGGCAGCTGCGGGTCCCTATAATGAGGGGCATGCCGCTCGACGGAGGCTCCGTCCGACGGCCCGCCCGCTCCAGGTCCGCGCGATGCAACCCCTGCCGATTGTGACCGACCGCCCGCGCCCCGGGTCTTTCGCCTGCGGTCTGGACGCCTTGCCGCTGGCCGGGGCCGCAGCGCCCCCGACGGCGCCGCTGCCGATGACCGTGGAGGAGATGCGGGCTCGCGGCTGGGACGAGCTGGACGTCGTGTTCGTCACGGGGGACGCCTACATCGACCACCCGAGCATGGCGATGGCCATTCTGGGCCGGGTGCTGGAGGCGGCGGGTTACCGGGTAGGGATCGTGAGCCAGCCCGATTGGCGGAGTTGTGCGGCGTGGCGCCGGCTGGGTCGACCGCGGCTGTTTTTCGCGATTTCGGCCGGCAACATGGACTCGATGATCAACCACTACACGGCGAACAAAAAAGTCCGCAACAGCGACGCCTATTCGCCCGGCGGCCGCATCGGGCTGCGTCCTGACCGGGCCACGCTGGCGTACTGCCAGCGCGCCCGCGAGGCGTACAAGGGAACGCCGGTGATCGCCGGCGGCGTGGAAGCGTCGCTGCGCCGTCTGGCGCACTACGACTATTGGAGCGACAAGGTGCGTCGTTCCATCCTGCTCGACTGCAAGGCCGATCTGGTGGCCTACGGCATGGGCGAAGACACGATCGTCGAGATGGCGCGCCGCCTGGAAGCGGGGTGCGACGTGCGCGACCTGCGCGACATGCGCGGCGTCGCCTATGCGTTGGGGGCCTCCGAAGCTCCGCCGGCCGACGCCTTGACGTTGCCGAGCTACGAGGAAGTGTGCGCGGACAAGCTGAAGTTCGCCGACGCGACGCGGATGATCCACCACGAGACCAATCCGTACAACGCACGTCGTCTGGTGCAATTCCACGATCGCCAGGCGGTCGTCTGCAATCCGCCGCCGCTGCCGGTGTCGCAGGCGTCGATGGATCGGATCTACGGCTTGCCGTACACGCGCCGGCCGCACCCCTCCTACGCCGAGCCGATACCCGCCTTCGAGACGATCAAAGACTCCGTGACGATCATGCGGGGATGTTTCGGCGGTTGCACGTTCTGCTCGATCACGGCCCACCAGGGGCGGATCATCCAGTCGCGGAGCCGCGAATCGGTGCTTCGCGAGATCGCGTCGATGGCCGAGGCTCCGGATTTCAAGGGCGTCGTCAGCGACATTGGCGGTCCGACCGCCAACATGTACGAGATGAAGTGCACGCGGCCCGAGGTCGAGGCGGTTTGCCGCCGGCAGTCCTGCGTCCATCCGACGATCTGCAAGCTGCTGGGAACCGACCATGGCCCGCTCGTCCAGCTGATGCGCGAGGCTCGAGCGACGCCCGGCGTCCGCAAGGTGCTCGTCGCCAGCGGCATTCGCATGGATCTGGCGCGACGCAGCGGCGAGTACATGCGGGAACTGGTCCAGCACCATGTGGGCGGGCACCTCAAAGTGGCCCCCGAACACACCGACCCGTTCGTGCTGGACAAAATGCGCAAGCCCAGCAACGACGATTTCGAGCAATTCGCCGAAGTCTTCCAGCAGGAGTCGGCGAAGGCCGGCAAAAAGCAGTTCCTCGTGCCGTATTTCATCGCCAGCCACCCGGGCAGCGATCTCGACGCGATGATCCATCTGGCCGTGTTTCTCAAGCAGAACGGCTACAAGCCGGACCAGGTGCAAGACTTCATCCCCGCGCCGTTCGACGTGGCGACGGCCATGTATTACACGGGCGTCGACCCGTTCACGCGGCAGCCGGTGGCCGTGGCGAAGCACCTGCGCGATCGCAAGCTGCAGCGTGCGCTGATGCAGTTCTTCAAGCCGGAGAACTACTTCGAGGTTCGCCGCGCGCTGGAGCAAGCGGGTCGCCAGGATCTGATTGGCAGCGGTTGCGACTGCCTGATTCCCGCCGCGCCCCCTCCGGAGGCGCTCCGCGCACGGCGGGTCGAGGCGAATCGGCGCTTCCAGGGGGAATTCGTCCACCGGATGCCCGACGTCGACTCCCCCGCTCCGCAGCGCGGCAAGCCGGGGGGCAAGCAGTCGCGCCGTCCCCCCGGCAAAGGGTACCGGCCGAAGGGGAAGCGGCCGTCTTCCTGAAGTGCGTTGCCGCAGCGGGCGTCGATTCCCCCGCCGACGCTCGGGGAAGCCGCCGGCCGCGCCGACGAGGCCCAGGATCGGCCCGCCGACCGCCGTGCCCGCCAACCGCCGGCCCCGCCGAACTCGACGGCCGATCGGCAGACTCGCCTCCTCCGCCGCGCCGCTGCGGCCGGCGGGGAAAATCAACGCGAAACCCGCTGCATCCGGAAGTAGCCCGTGTGGTCGTCGGTCCGGTACCGCGCGAAGAAGGTGCAGCCGTCGGCGGCGCCGTTCACCCAGTAGCAGCCCCAAATCGGCAGTTTCTGGGACGCCTTGAAGCGGGTCTTTCCGGTCGCCTCGTCGCGGCACACGGTCAGGATCGACGTGTAGCGGTAGGGCATGATCTTGAAGGCGCGACCGGTGAACACCGCCTTGTAGTGCGTGGCGTCGATGCGGGTGATCTTCGCATTGACGGTTCCCTGGAACTGGTCGGTGCAGCTTTTCCACGTCCCGGTCCATCGGCCGCACAGGTCGTCGGCCTGTGCGGCGCCGGCGAGCGCCGACGCCAGGAACGCTCCGAGAAGGACGCGGGCTGACGACGATCGGCGCAGCGTGCGGGCTGTTGGCATGGAGAGCGACTCCCGGGGGCCGAGGCTGGCCCCGCGAACTCGAGGGAATGGGGGATGGCGACGTGACAGCGCGGCGGTTGCGCGCCGCGCGGGGCGATGCGACGCCGACGGACGTCGACTCGCCGCCGCAGCGGCGCCGCGATCCGCCGCCGTGCGTCCCCATCAGCATCGGTAGAAGCGAGCGGCGAGTTGGAGAAATCCGTCGAGCTTGCCGCCTGTGCGTGATGCGCGGCTTCCAACGAGTCGGAACGCCGCGCCGCAACGCGGGATGCGCGGCCCAGGGAGCGCGACGCGGTGCGGCGTCGCGGCGCAGCGCTGCGAGCCAGGCCCCGTCGCCTCCTGCGTCGGCGATGGGCCGGGACGAGCCGTCGAACCGCCGGGCGCGGGTCGCTCGGCGGCTGAGGCCCGGACGGTCGGAGGCTAGCCGCACATGGCCGCCAAGTCGCGGAGGTAGGCCAGAGCTTCTTCCACGTCGCAGGTCTGGACGCCGGCCCGGCGGCCTTCGCGGTCGAGCTTGCCCAGCAGCAGCAGGTCGTCGTAGTGCTCGGCCTCGCGCAGGCGCCGATGGGCTCGGCGGCCCAGGCTGCGGTCGTCGATCGCGTGGGCGAGCATATGGTGCTCGATGAGCCAGGCGGTCCGCTCGGTGATCAACCCCTCAAGCGCTTCGAGGCCGCTCTCCACGTGCCTCTCGCCGTCGATTCCCTTTCCCACGTCGTGCAGGAGCGCCGCCAGCAGGAACTCCTCGTCGTAGGGGAGCTCGTCGCGGGCCAGGTCGAACACCTGAAGGCTGTGGTAGAGCACGTCGCCCTCCGGATGGTAGCGGAGGTCCTGCGCGACGTTTTCGAGCGGGAGCAACAAAGCCTCGTAGGCTGCGAAACGATCGATCCGCTCGCTGTGGGCCGCCAATTCCGCGTCGAGATCCAGCTCAGGACGCCACTCCTGCAGCAACTGCCGCAGTTCACGGATGCCGGCCCTCTCGATCGGCTTGCCGGTGATGGAACTGCGGAAGACGACGTGTGCTTCGTCGCTCCGGTAGACCGTCAGTTCGAAGGGGAACTGTTCGGCCAGATGGACGTGCGTGTAGTGGCGCGTTTCGCCGGCCTTCTGCACTTCCTTGCGCTCCACCGTGAAAATTCGGCCCTCCTGCTCCAACGCATGCGTTACCGACGCCGGCGAGTCGGCGAACACATGGATGTCGATGTCCGAACCCTGCCGGATATGTCCCGTCAGCACGCTGCCGATCAGGCGGGGACGAAACCGCTCGAGCGTCTCCATCAGGGCCAACGCGGCCACCCGCATGTCGCAGAGCCGATTCTTGCGGCGATCGCCTTCGTGCAACTGGGCGAGCAACTCGATTTGATCGCGAATCTCCGCATTGCTCGGCAGATCCTTCGGCTTGGCCCACCCCCGGCAGAGCCGCCGGGCGGCCTTGAGCTTGGCGCGGAAATACTCCGACTCCTGCCGTTCGTACATCAAGCGAGCGGCCTCCCAGGCGATTTGGCGGCGCAGCTTGGAGTTGGCGTCGCCACCCGGTGCGACGCGTCGTGGAGGCGGCGATTTCACTGCGTTCGACCGGGGTTTGCCGTGAGTTTCAAAAATCCGCCCGCCGCGACGGCAGCGGCGGGTCGACCTCGCCGAACGCCGCGATCCGTCCGAAACGCCGGAGCCCGCCGCCCGAGGGAATCTCAGCCGACCGACCGCTGCGCCCGCTGCATCGGCGGCGCCGCGCGAGGGCGAGAAGCCCCGAGGAGGGGCGGTCGGGGGGAGGCGGAATAGCGTCGGCTTCGGTCCCATTGTACGGCGCGCCTCGAAGTCGGAGAAGCGGCGGCCGGCACGAGCCGCCTGCCGGTCGCCCGCTTCAGTTTTCCGCAGCGTTCCGCTATTCTCGGCTGCGCAGTCCGTGAACCCGGTCGGCGCTCCTCCCGGAGGCCAGCGCCGGAGGCGGCGCCCGCGCGGCGGCTCATGAGCCGCGCGGACGTCCCTCGAACGAGGGGACGGGCTGCCCGACCGCGACGCGCGGCCCGGCGGCGGTCGATCCGACGAGTTTTCCTGTTCCTCGGCTGGCTGCGAGGTTGCGTGCATGAAGACTCTGACGCAGGAGCTGTGGATGGAAGTTCCGCAGCGGCGAGCGATTGTCTCGATCCACGACGAGGTGGAGCGGCTGGTGGCGGCCAGCGGGGTGCGCGAGGGTCTGGCGCTGGTCAACGCGATGCACATCACGGCCAGCGTGTTCATCAACGACGACGAGCCGGGCTTGCATCGCGACTATGACAGGTGGCTCGAGGAATTGGCTCCCTTCGATCCGTCGCCGCAACGTTACCAGCACAACCGCACGGGGGAGGACAATGCGGACGCCCACCACAAGCGGCAGATCATGGGACGCGAAGTCGTGGTCGGGATCACCGAGGGCAGGCTCCACCTCGGACCCTGGGAACGCATCTTCTACTACGAATTCGACGGCTGCCGCCGCAAGCGGGTGCTGGTGAAGATCCTTGGCGAGTGAGCGGTCGGCAGGGAGCCCGCGGCGGGCGGCCGACGCGCGAGGACCCGGCGTCGCAGGATGCGTCAAGACCCCCGCCTTCGCGCTTCCGCGGCTTCGCGCTTCCGCGCCCGCAGCAGGTCGAGCGGCCCGCCGCGTCCCAGTCAGGACCATGCCGCCGGCGCCCCGCGCGCGGGGGTCTTCGAGCCGCGGCCGGGCCCCGCCGCCGCGCCGCAGCGTCCCGCGTCAACCGGCAAGCGGCAAGCGGCAAGCGTCCGGCGTTGCCGTCGGCGACGGGAGGCGGAACGCGTGCGGACAGCGCGGCGGTGCTACAGCCGGCAGTTGGAGATGGCGGTTTCCAGAATCGCCTCGGCGCCCAGTTCGTCGAGCTGTTCCATGATGGCAACCACCTCGCCGCGGGGAACCATCGCCCGCACGCTGTACCAGCCCTGCTGCTCGAGGCGATTGACGGTGGGCGAGTTGAACCCGGGGGTGATCCGTTCGGCGTCGGCGAGTTTCTCGGCAGGAACGTTGTACTCCAGCAGCGAGTAGGCGCGGGCGATCACCACCCCTTCCAGACGCCTGGCGACGCGGTCGGCGATTCCCGCGTGCGGCGTGCGCGGATTCTGGATGAGCACCGTTTCGTACGTGCCGATTTCGTCCAGAATGCGGAGGTTGTTGGCAGCCAGCGTGCTTCCCGTTTCCACGAGGTCGACGATGGCGTCGGCGACGCCGAGGGCGATCATCACCTCGACCGATCCGGATAACTGGACGATGTGTCCTTCGGCTCCGTGCCGTGCCAGATGGGCCCGGGTGACGCGGGGGAAGCTGGTCGCGATCCGGCGGCCAGCGAGGTCGGCCGGGCTGCGGGCGGCGCTGGAATCGGGAACGCACACGGCCAGGCGGCAATGTCCCATGCCGAGCTTGAGCCGTACCGGCAAATCGGTCTCGCTTTCGGCGAGCAGGTCGCTGCCGGTGACGCCGAGGTCGATGGCCCCCTCCGCGCAGAGGACGGGAATGTCGTCGGTGCGCAGAAAAGCCACCTCGACGTCCGCCTCGCGGACCCGCGCGAAGAGGCTGCGCTCCTGACGGCGAAAGCTCAAGCCGGCCGCCTTCAGCAGTTCGGCGGCAAGTTCTGCCAGACGGCCTTTGCTGGGAATGCCCAGGCGGAGATGCTGTGCCATGGTCCACCGGTGGAAAGAGCGGGCGACCGCGTCGCGCCGTGGTAAATCCTGCCGCGGCTCACGAGGTCGAAGAACGTCGCGACGCCTTTTCCGCCAGGCCGGATTGGCCGAAGCGGCGGGCCAGTTCCGCCGCGACTTCCGCCAGGCGGACGTCGCGCGCGGCGAGCAGCACCAGCAGATGATAAATCAAGTCGCCCGCCTCGGCGACGAGATGGGCCCTGCCGTCGTCGCCGGGCTCGGCCGCGGCCTCCGCCGTTTCACCCGCCTCCTCCAGGACTTTCGCCCCAATGGTCGCCACCCCGCCTGCCAGCAAGCGCGCGGTGTACGAGGCGGCCGTCTCGGCGGCCGCTTTCCGTGCCCAGATCGTGGCTTCAAGCGCGTCGAGAGCGTGCATGGTTCGGACGCGGCCCCGCGGAAGCAGGACCAGGTTCGCAGGAAAGGGCCGGGAGACGGGCAGCGGAGCCGACTCGGCCGCCGCCACGGCAGGGGCGAGTCCTTGCCAGCCGGGCAAGTCGCGGAGTAAATTCCGTAGGGATCCCCGCGCCGTGCCTGAGCCGCCGCTCGCCGCTCGCCGGCGGCTTTTTCCGCCGTGAGCAGCGGCGGCGCCGGTTCCTTTGCGGCGCGGGGCTCCGTAGTATAGTTCGCCCCCCGATCGACCGCAACGCTGCGGCCTGCCGCCGGTGCCGCCCGTGACCTCTCCTGACGACCCGGTTGACTGCTGGTATCTCACCGGAGCGACGGCCGTCGGCAAAACCGGGGTGGGGCTGGCGCTGGCCGCCGAGCTCCGCGCGGAGGTGATCTCGCTCGACTCGATGGCCATCTACCGCGGCATGGACATCGGCACGGCCAAGCCCAGTCGGGAGCAGCAAGCGCGGACGCCGCACCATCTGCTGGACATCGTCGCCCCGCACGAGGAGTACAGCGTCGCCCAATACGTCGCCGCGGCTCGGGAGAAAATCGACGAGATTCGAGCGCGCGGTCGGGAAGTCCTGTTCGTCGGCGGCACGCCTCTTTATCTGAAGGCCTTGTTGCGTGGGCTGTTCGACGGGCCGGCCGCCGACTGGCCGTTGCGCCGAGAGATCGAGGCGGAGGTCGCCGAGGTGGGGCCGCGGGCGCTGCACGAGCGTCTCCAGCAGGTCGACCCCGTGGCGGCCTCGCTGATTCATCCGCACGATACGCGGCGGATGATCCGGGCGCTGGAGGTTTTTCGGGCGACTGGCGAACCAATCAGCCATCTGCAGGTCCAGTTTGAAGAGGGCCGCGCTCCGGAGGCGTGCCGCGTCTTCGTCCTCCGCCGTCCCCGGCCGGAGCAGCAGGCGCGGATCAACGCCCGGGTGGAGGAGATGCTGTCCCGCGGCTTGGCGGCCGAGGTGGAGCGATTGGTCGCCGACGGCCCGGGCCTGGGGCGCACGGCGGGACAGGCGGTCGGATACCGCGAAATGATCGAGCATCTGGCGGGCCGGCTGACGCTGGCGGAGGCGGAAGCGCGGATCAAAACCCGCACGCGTCGTTTTGCCAAGCGGCAGGAGACCTGGTTTCGCGGTCTCTCGGAATGCCGGTTCGTCGACTTGGAGGGAGACGCGGACGCGATCGACGTCGCCCGGCAACTGGTCCGCGCCGGGAAGCCGTAGCGCCGCGCCGCCGCGCCGCCGGACGCGATGCCTGTGTTGTCTCTCAGCGAACAGATCGAACAGTCGATGCCCTGCGACCAGTCCCGGTTGCGGGACCTGTGGCGGCGCGTCCGCCGAGCGCAGCGGCAAGGGAAACCGCACGATCGCAACCTCGACCGCTTGCTGCGCGCGGCGACGGAATCGTCGGCTCTCCGCGCGCGGCGCCGCGCCGACGTGCCCGCGATCCATTACGACCAGGATCTGCCGATTCTGGCCAAGCGGGCCGAAATCATCGCCGCGATCCAGTCGCACCCGGTCGTGGTGGTCTGCGGCGAGACAGGCTCGGGAAAATCGACGCAGCTGCCGAAGTTTTGCCTGGAAGCCGGTCGCGGACGCGACGGCGTGATCGGCCATACGCAACCCCGCCGACTCGCGGCCCAATCGATCGCTGCCCGGGTGGCCGAGGAACTCCGCTCCCCCTTGGGCGTTCATGTCGGGTACAAAATCCGCTTCGCCGATGAGACGCGGCCCGAAACGTACGTGAAGCTGATGACCGACGGCATCCTGCTGGCGGAAACCCAGACCGATCCCTGGTTCGAGCGGTACGACGCCCTGCTGATCGACGAAGCCCACGAGCGGTCGCTGAACGTCGATTTTCTGCTGGGCATGCTGCACCGCGTGCTCGCCCGTCGGCGGGACCTCCGCGTGGTGATCACTTCGGCGACGATCGACGCCGAACGGTTTTCCCGATTCTTCGCCGGAGCGACCGGACCGGCCCCGATCATCGAGGCGTCGGGTCGCTCGTACCCGGTGGCAATCCGCTACCAGCCGGTCCCATACGCCCCGGAAGAGACCGAGCCCGATCTCTGCCGGGCGACCGCCGAGGCCGTCGAGGAACTCGCCCGTCGACGCGACGGGGACGTACTGGCGTTCCTGCCGACGGAAGCCGACATCCGCGAAACGGCCCGCTTGCTCCGCGGGCGGCTGCGCGGCGGCGGATCCGCCAGCGAGCCGGAAATCCTGCCGTTATACGCCCGGCTCTCGACGGCCGAGCAGAACAAGGTCTTTCAGGCGGCTCCGCAGGGAAGAGTGGTGCTGGCCACCAACGTGGCGGAGTCGTCGCTCACCGTGCCGCGCATCCGCTACGTCGTCGATGCCGGCTTGGCCCGGGTGAGTCGCTACACCCCGCGTTCCCGCTTGCAGCGTCTGCCCATTGAGCCGATTTCCCAGGCCTCGGCCAACCAGCGGGCCGGTCGGTGCGGCCGCGTGGGGCCGGGCGTTTGCGTGCGGCTGTACAGCGAGAGCGATTTCGCCACGCGGCCGCGTTACGCGATGCCCGAAATCCGCCGCACCCATCTGGCCGCGGTCATTCTGCGGATGCTCGCCCTGCGACTCGGGCCGATCGAGGATTTTCCGTTGTTGGACCGACCCCGTCCCGAAGCGGTGCAGGAGGGCTGGCAAACTCTGCGGGAACTGCAAGCGGTCGACGGACAGGGCCAGCTGACCCCGCTGGGCGAGCGACTGAGTCGCTTGCCGACGGATCCCCGCGTGGGGCGCATGATTCTCGCGTCGATCGACGAGCGCTGCGTGACCGAGGTGCTGATCATCGCCGCGGCGTTGGAGGTGCAGGATCCCCGGGAACGCCCCGCGGAACGACGCGAGGAGGCCGAATCGTGCCACGCCCGGTTCGCCGATCCGCGGTCGGACTTCTTGGGGCTGCTGCGGCTGTGGGACTTCTTCCACCAGCTCAAGCAGGAATTGTCGTCGCGCGGTTTCCGCAAGGCGTGCCGGGA
>Ga0169931_10003212_pt1 | contig 26068 bp, 26 predicted proteins | sample Kivu_15m_20L_FD_129675 | JGI IMG/M metagenome (GOLD analysis project Ga0169931, IMG submission 129675) | Freshwater microbial communities from Lake Kivu, Western Province, Rwanda to study Microbial Dark Matter (Phase II) - Kivu_15m_20L... | ecosystem: Environmental > Aquatic > Freshwater > Lake...
AAAGCCTGAGGATCCCCTTTTTGAATAATAATATTTCCAGGCTTGCGCATTCGAGCTTGAGGGTGCCAGTCTTGCTGCTTCGAGTACCAGTTTTATTTCATCTTCCTTAGGCATTTGCTCTGAAAATGCCCGAAAACTCCTTCTGTTTTCAATTTCCTTTAAAAGCTTCATTTTAATTGAATTTCTCCTTTAACATTTTTTCCAACTCAATCAATTCATCGCGTAAACGGGCCGCTTCCATAAAATCTAATTCTTTTGCGGCTTTCTCCATTAATTTACGTGTTTGGGCAATCGTTTTTTGTAGCTGCTCCCGCGTCATGTACTGCATTACAGGATCAGCCGCAAGGCTTACTTCAGTTTGCTCTGTGTATACCTTTTTTAATTCGCTCGAATCCGCACTGCGTGCGAAAATACTATCATGAGACTTGGTAATTTGTTTCGGAGTAATTTGATGCTCAATATTGTATCTCAATTGCTTCTCTCTTCTTCGGTTTGTTTCTTCAATTGTTTTAGACATCGAATCCGTCATCACATCAGCATACATAATCACCCGCCCGTTAATATTTCGGGCTGCTCTTCCAACGGTCTGAACCAGCGATCGTTCCGATCTTAAAAAACCTTCTTTGTCAGCATCAAGAATGGCAACCAATGATACCTCGGGCAAATCAAGTCCTTCACGAAGTAAATTAACACCTACCAGAACATCAAATTTACCCAAACGCAAATCACCCAGGATTTCAACTCGCTCCATAGTATCAACATCCGAATGAATGTACCTGCATCTGATGTTTAGCCGCGTCATGTATTTTGTGAGCTCTTCCGCCATGCGTTTGGTGAGGGTCGTTACCAATACCCGTTCATCACGCTTAATCACCTCATCTACAGCTCCCAGCAAATCATCAATTTGATTTTTGCTTGGTCTTACTTCAATAATCGGATCCAGCAGACCGGTGGGCCGAATTAATTGCTCAATAACAACACCTTCGCTTTTTTCCAATTCGTAATCTGCAGGTGTGGCACTTACATAAATGATTTGTTTTGTAATCGCATTAAATTCCTCAAATTTTAAGGGACGATTGTCCATAGCCGCAGGCAACCTGAAACCATATTCAACAAGGTTCACTTTGCGCGAGCGATCGCCGCCATACATGGCTTTTATCTGCGGCACCGTTACGTGACTTTCGTCTATAACCAATAAAAAATCATCCGGGAAATAATCCAAAAGACAAAACGGCCTGGTCCCTGCAATTCGGCCGTCAAAGTATCTTGAATAATTCTCAATTCCACTGCAGTAACCCAATTCTCTGATCATTTCCAGGTCATAGGTAACTCTATCTTCCAGCCTTTTTGCCTCCAGAAACTTTCCATCCGATTTGAAAAAATCGATTTGCTTGACCAGATCTTCCTGAATCTCAAAAATCTGATCCTTCATTGATTCTTTATTCGCCACATAAATGGTGGCAGGATAAATGGTAATCTGATCGAGTTCTTCCAGCTTTGATCCGCTTTCAGGATCAATCATTTCAATCAACTCAATTTCATCTCCAAAGAAATAAAACCGATAGGCGATGGCAGCGCTGCCAATAAATACATCTACAGTATCGCCTTTTACCCGAAATGTACCATTTCTGAATTCCGTTTCAGTTCTAGAATAAAGAGCAGAGACTAATAAATGAAGGAATTTATTTCTGCTGATTAAATCGCCTCTCTTTACATTTACCGTGTTGGATTTGATGTTATCAGGATTCCCCATACCGTAAATACAACTCACGGATGAAACAACAATGACATCTCTTCTGCCTGAGAGTAGCGAAGAAGCTGTGCTGAGTCTTAGTTTTTCAATCTCATCATTAATGGAAAGATCTTTTTCAATGTAGGTATTTGAAACCGGTAAATACGCTTCGGGTTGGTAATAATCATAATAGGAAACAAAGTATTCGACCGCGTTTTTCGGAAAAAAAGATTTGAATTCCTGATACAACTGTGCGGCCAGTGTTTTATTATGACTTAGAATCAGGGAAGGTCGCTGCACCTGCTGAATAACATTGGCCACCGTAAATGTTTTTCCTGATCCGGTAACTCCAAGCAGAACTTGAGCTTTTTCGCCCTGTTCAAGACCTTCCGACAATTGTTTAATAGCCTGGGGTTGATCACCCGTTGGAACGTAATCTGAAATTAGTTCAAATTTCATTGGATACCTTTCATTTCTTACAGAGCATTTTTAAATTCAGTAAGAAATCCTTTTATATGTTCAAGTTTTCTGACAATTTCAAGATTCTGATTCAAATCCGTATCGGGATTTTTTAACTTTTTCCGGGCTCCTTCGAGCGTATACCCCCGCTCCTTAACAAGATGAAATATTAAATCGAAATTCTTTAGATCGGATTTTGTAAACAGCCTGTTGCCTTTTTTGTTTTTTCCCGGTTTGATTATGTCAAATTCCTTTTCCCAAAATCGAATTAAGGAAGTATTTACATCATAGCGTGCAGCGACTTCACCGATGGTGAAAAATAGTTTGTCGTTATCAGGTGATTCAGTGAAAACCATGCACAAATATAGTCTTTAGAAACTCAAAATTGCAACGCATTTGGTTTTGAGTACATCTCAGATTTATTCGATTGAGTCAAATGCCCTTAGCCTTGGTTTTCATTGCATATAACTCCCTTTGGCTGAGAAGGATTCAGGCTCTCAGACTTCTTTTTGATTAATTAATTGTAAATCAACAAGTAGGACAACAAAAGAATTTGTTTAGCAGATGCAGTGCATAGAGTTTTCTCACCCATTAGGGTGGTGGTTAATCATAATTTAATAATTAAAAAGCTGAAATACAGATATTTAATTTGTTAATAAACATGTCCATATCTTTGATTTACTTCAATCTGAACCTCGATCTTGAGATAGGTATCTTTGGAGGTATAAACCCGAATGATATAGGATTATGAGCCAAACTACAACAATTAGTAAAACCCGTCATGAGCAGGTACTTGACACCATTGATGAAGTGACGAAAATTTCTTCAGGACTGGGCATCGCGCAGCTAAACATTGAAGATGAAGAAATTAACGGTCGCACCATTCGAGTGAAGGGACGCGATGTAGTTAATTTTGGATACTGTTCTTATTTGGGCCTCGAAAAGCATCCTTCAATCATCAAGGGAGTTGTAGATGCCGTAACCAAATATGGTTCACAATTTTCATCCTCCCGGGCTTATGCTTCTGTAACGCTTTATTCAGAAGCCGAAAATTTGCTTGAAGAGATTTTTGAGCAACCAGTATTACTTGCTCCAACTGTAACTCTGGGACATCTTTCAAATATTCCTGTTTTGGTAGGCGACAGGGATGCTGTTATTCTTGATCTTCAGGTGCATTCATGTGTTCAAACAGCTGCTCAACTTATAAAAGCGCGTGGAGTGCATGTTGAATTAATACGGCACAGCCGTATGGATATTCTTGAAGAAAGAATCAACGAATTGAAAGGTAAATACGATAAAATATGGTACATGGCTGATGGGGTTTACTCCATGTATGGTGATTTTTTACCGATTGATGATTTGTATCGTCTTTTAGACACCTACGATCAGTTTAATCTTTATGTTGATGATGCACATGGAACTGGTTGGGCCGGAAAGCATGGTGTTGGTTATATTTTGAGCCAAAAACCATTTCACCCAAGATTGTTTTTAGTGGCCGGCTTAGCCAAAAGTTTTGCAGCCTGCGGGGGCGTTTTGGTTTTTCCTGACGAAAAAACCAGACAACGTGTGCGTAACTGCGGTGGGACTTTTATTTTTAGCGGGCCCATCCAGCCTCCAATGTTAGGAGCAATAATTGCTTCAGCAAAGCTTCATTTAAGTAGTGAAATCAAGAATTTTCAATCCGAACTTCAAAAACGGGTAGATTACTTCGTTGAAACTTGCAAAAGCTTCAAACTTCCACTTATCGGAGAATCAAATTCACCTATTTTCTTTATTGGTGTTGGTAAGCCGGGTGTAGGTTATAACATGGTTACCCGAATTATGAATAAAGGGTTTTATATCAATTTAAGTGTGTTCCCAAGTGTTCCATACAAAAATACAGGACTCCGAATTCCAATTACGGTTAACCATACTTTTGAAGATATTTATAACGTATTAGCGGTAATTGCTGATCAATTGCCTCATGCACTTGCAGATAATAATTCTTCTATTGAAGAAATAAACAAGGCGTTTAAAATTTAAAATTGGGTTTAATTAATTTAAAAGGTCGGAATCATTAAGATTTCGGCCTTTTTTTGCGATTTAATTGTGATATAATTAAATATATAAAACGAGCTTTAGTTTTCGATGACCTGATTTACTGACGCTCAGTTTGGTTTGATCTCTTAAAATTACCCAATAATTTTCTTTTTCGGCATGCTCAATTCTATGCAAATCTTTCAGATTTAACAAAACCGAACGATGAATTCGAATAAACTGGTTTGATGGAAGTGTTTGCTCATAATAAGAAATTGTTTGCTTTTTTAAATACATGTCTTTTTCAGTAAATATCTTTACATAATCGTCGTAAGCCTCGATATACCTGATTTGCGTAAGCTGTATAATTCGTATTTCATTGCCCGATTTAACTGCAATTCTCTCAATTTCATCGGCATTTGCCCTTATGTTTGAAATTAATTTTTCAGTGGAATTGTTTTGTTCCTTTTTAGCAAGGCGTTCACGGGCTTTATCAAGCGCTTTTGCAAATCTGTTCTTATCGAAAGGTTTTAAAAGGTAATCCACTGCTGCCAGATCAAAGGCCTTTATAGCGTATTCATCAAAGGCGGTTGTGAAAATTATTTCCGGAGCCGGATCAAGCAATTCAAGCAATTCAAAACCACTTAACTTTGGCATTTGAATGTCGAGAAAAATCAGATCTGGCTGGTGTAGCTGTATTCCTTTCATTCCCTCAAAACCATCGGAGCATTCTGCCAATACCTGAAAGTCGGGATGATCTTTCAGGTAGGAAGTCACAAGTTTTCTTGCAAGTGACTCGTCGTCAATAATTACAACTTTAATCATCATTTTTGAGGAATAATAAGTTCAACAGAAAATACATCGCCCCGGCGATCAATTTTTAATAAATCGTTGCGATAAAATAGTAATTGGAGCCTTCTGCTCACCGAGTTCAGACCAAAACCGGTGCCTTTGTTTTTCGATGAAGATTCTGTGTCGTATGGATTTTCAATCTTCAGCCACAAATTATCTGCACGGATTTCTGCTTGAAGTGAAATTGAGATACTTCCTGTTTTTCCATACAAACCAAATTTAATGGCATTTTCTATTAATGGTTGAAGCATTAAAGCAGGAATGGTTGCTTTCATTGTTTCAGGTTCAATCTTTGAAATAATGCTCAATCGGTCTTCAAATCTTATGGTTTCAATGTCGAGGTACAGTTGCAAGTGTTTGAATTCTTCTTCAAAAGGTCTTAGTTGTTTGTTTGATTTGTTTACCGATCCTCTTAAAAAGTCGGCTAACGTTTGCAGCATTCGGGAGGCCGCCTCCGGATCGAATTGCAATAAGGATTGTATTGAGTTTAAACTATTAAATAAAAAATGTGGCTGAAGCTGCTGTCGCAATTCACTTAACTCCGCTTGTCTAACAAGCTCTTTTTCATCTTCTCTTCTTTTTAGCTCCTGATTTCTCTCAAACATTAATTGATTTACCCAAACAAAGGTGGAGAATGTTTGAAAAATCACAAACACAATGAGCACCGGCAAATAATAGGGGATTTGAGTGTTTTCAGTTATCAATAGTTTGGTGTGGAACAATTCCTGAAGCAGGAATTCTGTCAGAAAAACAGCACCATACGCAAGCACGAGGTTACCAGCTGTAAGAGTTAGTATTCTGGAAATGCCGGGTTTGGAAGTTTTTAATGCAAAGCCAAGTCCCCCTAAAATCAATGCAACTATTGAGGACAGTATAGCCAGTTCAAATTGCCATTTATAAAAATCAATATTTTGATTGTAAAGAATATAAGAATGCATCAGTGGCCAAACCAATGAAAAGGCAAGCAGACTTAGCCACATGAATCTTATTTTCATTGCTGAAACGATAATTCCTGCCCGGAGGGCAATGAATAATTAAATTCTGATGAGTTCAAAGTTCTTGTTAAAAATGGCTTTCGCTCCTGGGGTTTCAAAACCGGAAACAAGTATCTTACATCCACGAATTTCCATAATTGAAAACCTTCTGAAGCTGTATCCAGAACTTCATTTTCGGCTTCACCCGATTGTTTAGCAAGCTCCAAAGCTTCTTGATCATTTTCAGCAACGAGCCAGATTAAATGCTCTTCAAAGAATTCCCTGCCGGTTCCGGTCATTTTGACTTCATACACAAGCGAAGCTATAAATTCCATGGCACTTAATAACTTTTAATATCAATTCCTCCAAAAATAGCCGTCCCCCTTAAAATTAGTATTTTACTGCCATCTACATCGGCTGGTGATGGTTGGTTTCGTTTGTCTTCCACACCTCCGGCAATAGCAATAAGCTCCGAACGAACCTCCCAGTTAGAGGGAAGAATTAGTTTGACCCCTCCGAAAACGAGCGAAACGTCAATTGTTACAGGCTCCTGAATATCAGCATGTCCGAGATCAATTTCGCTGCCGCCCATGATACAAACCATTTGACCTCCTTTGAAATTTTTGCTGAAGTATCTTTTTTTAATGCCTCCAAACACCGTGCTTGAATTTAGAAAATCATCGCCACCTTCATTCGTTGGAGTGGTTTCATCTGAAACAGATGATTTATTTGCAATAAAACGGCGATGCCGGGCATTTCTGCCCGGACTTACCATCATCCATACTCCGGCACCAATAATAATCAGGGGCCAGATAAAAGGACCTATTCTCAGATCCGGAATAAAGTCATCCAGCAATAGAAATCCACCAAGAATCATGATGAAAAGTCCTGTCGTGCGTTTGAATTCGTGTCTTGCAAGAACATACAATCCAACAACTACAACAAACATTTCGAAGCTGAATAACCAATAAGGAAATTCAATTCCTGCACGTCGCAGAAGGATTGCCGAACCAGCAATTACAATAATAAGACCGCCAAGAACTCTTCCCAGTTGTTTGTTTCTTTTGGGATGGTAGGCTTTTGTTTCAGGTGTTTTCTGATAATTTTCTTCCATGGCTTTAAGTTTTATAAGGCAAACATAAATGGCCTTGCACAAGCTGAAAACCGGTTTTCGGTAAACAGTCGGTCTTGGTCGGTCAATGTCGCTATTTTAAAGTTGATTCGTTTGCGCGTTTCTAAACTGACGGCCCAAGGCATTAAAAACAAACACAGTCGCAAAAATGGCAAGCCCAGGAAAAACGATCATCCACCAGGCATCCAAATCCTGCCGCCCTTCACTCAAAATGCTTCCCCAAGTTGATATTTCCACAGGAACTCCGATCCCCAAAAACGAGAGGCTGCTTTCAGCAAGGATACTTGCTGAAACAAGAAAGCTTAGTTCAACAATTACAGGACCCAGCGCGTTCGGCAATGCATGTTTTAAAAGGATGCGGAAAGAAGGAATGCCTTGCATTCTGGCAGCATCAATATAGGGTAACTCCCTAATTTTTAGTAATTCAGCTCTTGTATATCTGCTCACGCCCGTCCATCCGGTGAGACCAATGATTGCGATTACCATTCCAACGCTCCTGTCTTTGAGAATAGCCGCAAGGGTTAAAAGAATCAAAATTTTAGGCATAGCGCTAAACACCTCCGCGAAGCGTTGTACAAAATGATCAATCGGAATTTTCACTTTTGTCTGATTCCGGGTCAACCGTCCCGCTGCATAAGCGGGCAAAAAAGTAAAGGCAATAAGAATTATGAAACTTAAAAGGATTTGTCCACTGGCCTCAAAAAGTCCACTTTCAAAAGCAGAAATAAGTCTTGGAGAACCTGAAACGAAGGCCCAAAAAAGTCCCGCTGAAAAGCCAAGGATAGAGATAAAATACTGGAATCGACTGAGCATGAGCCGGTCGTTTCCATAATAACCTGAAACCGCCCCCAGGATTAATCCAATAAATCCTGCAATCAAGGTCGATAATAATCCTATTTTCAGGGAAATTCGACTGGCATGAATCAGCATGGACAATAAATCTCTTCCCAAGCGATCGGTTCCCATTAAATGCCTGAATCTAAATGGAATATCAACCATTCCACCTTCCTGAGCTTTTATTTTTTGTGCGCCTCCCGGCGCGACAAAGTCGCGATTGTAAACGTCGGGCTTATCAGGACTCCATGGCACCGGCGCCCAAACAACCCATTGAGCAGGGATCTGTTTCCAGTCAACCAACTTATGATCCAGAACTTTTTCTGTTTTGTCGCTTGGATGCACTTTGTAACGATCAATTCTGTGAGGATTGAATATCGCTGAAATCGCGGGGAACATAATTCCTCGTTCATTCTTAAAAATCAACGGCCGATCGGTAGCAATAACATCGGCCAGAATGGCCAAAAGAATCCAGAATACAATCAAGAAAGGCAAAATGCGGCCCCGCTTCATGAATCTTGACCAGAGTCCATTTGAATTCGTTTTTCGATTTTTCTTTTTCATGAATTCTGGGTAATTCGGGCTCTTACACGAGGATCGGCGGCGGCGTAAAGAATGTCTGAAATCAAATAACCGAGCATGGTTAGAAAACCAATAATAGTAAAAATTGCAACTATCATAGGATAGTCAAGGGTGATAACGCTTTCGTACATTTCAAGGCCCATTCCCGGAATGGAAAAAATGCTTTCAATAATTACGGAACCTCCAAACAATAAAGGCAAACTTTGTCCCGCCATGGTGATGAGTGGAAACAGAATATTTGGCAATACATGACGAACCAGAATTTGCCTTTCAGACACGCCAAATGCACGGGCAGCTCTTACATAATCCGATTGCATTGCTTCTACAACACCGGCCTTCACCTGCCTGCTTATAAATGCCAGTTGCGCATAGGTTAATGATGCCACAGGTAAAATTAAATAGGGCAAATAATGCGCTATTCTTGCCGGCAGGCTTGCATTGGGGTCGAATGTTTCAGGATCCTTTATCCCCGATGCGGGAAACCAATCAAAAAAATCGGGATTTGCAAACAGCATAAGCAGTAAACTGGCTACAAAAAATCCTGGAAGCGCATACAATGAAAACACCAGCACTGAGGAAATTTTATCAAACCTGCCACCTGGATTTGAACCAGCCATCAAGCCAATTGGAATGCTGATAAGCATGGCCAGAATTAATGCTGTTATCGTTAGCAGCAGTGTCCATTTTGCACCATCCCGGATGTGTATTTGCACCGGACTGCCATCTCGGTAGGAGAGACCAAAATCGCCCTTCAGAAACCCTTCGCTACCTTCGTTGCTACCAAACAACCAACGGTGGTATTGATTATTCGTTCCAAAATACTGAACGTAAGGAATATACTTTTTGAAATCGCGGCTGTTTTCGTAAGCATTACGATAGATGTACAGCGATTTTTCAAAAAGCGACCTTTCAGAAGTTACCTCCGGAATAAGTGAAAGTAAATTTGCCAGGGTATCTTGCCGGGCCAGACGGTCGGAGTGATTGTTACTTTTAACAATTCCTTCGGACAAAGACAGTGCTTTGTTCAAATTTTCGCGTTGCGCTATGCCGAGTCCTTTGCTCGTATCGGCGAGCGTAGCTCTGATTTGATTACTCAAAGACATTTGCAGGTAAAACCAATTCATCACCGAATCGGGGAGACCTGTTTCCCGGGCCATATTTTTTAATACCGGCCTGCATTCAATCGGATTTACGAGGTACAGAGTATCAATATCGGCAAGTGTGCTGATACTTATATAAAAGAGCGGAAGATCGAGTCCAAGACGTTTTCTTATTTTCCTGAGTTCCTCATCGCGTTGAAAACTCTGAATTCTGTCGCCCGCATTTTCAAGTGATGTTTTTTGTTGCAGCATGTTTTCCACCGGATTGCCCGGACTTCCCTGCGATAGCAGGAATGCCAATAAGGAAACCACTGCAAGGAGCGGAATCATTAACAAAACACGCGAAACGATGTACCTTAACATGGTAACAGAAAATAGAGGAGTGCCTCAGGGCATTCAAACTTACCTGAATTTTTCGGGATTCTAGTTCCTTTATAAATCTTCCTTGTGATTTTATTTGGCATTTGCAGCAACAAAATAATATTCTGAATTTGTTTGGAAATGCTCGCAAAACTGCGATTTATTGAGTGGCTTAGTGTTTGAAAGAAAGCCTTGAAGCGTATATATTTTTAAGTTGTATGAATGCAATAGCGCAAACATGTTTTCGGGTAGGGTGTCATAATGATTGGCTGCGCCAAGACCAAATTCAAAAAGCAACACAGGTGAGCTGGATTTAAAAATACCCTCACAGCCTTTAATTACCTGGTATTCGGCCCCTTCAACATCAATTTTAATGAGTGCGGGAAATGTTTGATTCTCAAAGTAAGAGTCTAGTCGATTGGTTTTTACCTTAATAACTTCGATATCAGGATTTTCTGTTTTGTAAGTCCTTTGTTTAAACCCTGAATAGGCAGGGGCGTTTTTTACAACCTGAAACTCAGCTTCTCCTGTTTGATCGCTCAGGGCAATTTCATGAATGACAACCCGATTTTCAAATTTTTTTCTCAAGTCATTGGCCAGATAGGGGATAGGTTCGAATGCAGCAACCTGACCTTTTGGTGCTAGGTTAAGCATCCATTCCAAGACTTCTCCCTTATGCGCTCCGATGTCTACACATAAGCTATCGGGTTTAAGTACCTTTTTAAGAACCCTGTAGGTAAGCCTGTCGTACCGAAGGTTTCGGGTGATATCCAAATGAAAAACCCATAGTATTTTTCGAATCAGCTCTTTCAAATCTCAATGTTTTACAATGAAAGGATAGCTTTGAATGCCATTTTCATTCGCAACCTGCAAAATGTAAAATCCTGAATTAATATTCTGAACATCAATTGCTATGGTGGTTCCAAGCGTGCTTGAATTCCAGTTTGTGATAAGTCGGCCACTCAAATCTCTGATTTGAACTATCACATCGTTTTTCGAATTTTTATCCAACTCAAGGTAAAGCACCTCGTTTGCCGGAACCGGATAAAGCAAGGCTTTTGAGTTTTCTATTTCTTCAGGAATCCCAACCTGCAGGTTGGAATCATGCTGACAAAAATCGCCGGCTTTAAATGAATACATACTAATGATTCCCGGACCTGTATTTTCTATGCTTCCGCACATGTGCATGTATCCGTTTAAACCTGCGCAAGTAGCGATTCCATTGAATGGAGCCGTTAAAGGTCCTGAAGGCAAGGCATTACATCGGAAAACCAAATCGATTGTAAAATTAAAAATGGCTGATTTAGGTGTGCCGTTATTTGTGTAATCCCAGGCAAAAAAGATTGAATTGTTGTAAGGATTGTAAGACACCGAGGTAACTTCTCCAAACCCGGAGTCAAAGTATTCTGAGATTACAATTCCCGCGGTGTCCATGGTCAATAATTGGGGACTGCTTTCGCCATTGTCGAGTATGCGGTTGGCGGCTACAGCTACAATGTTATCATTTGAAATACAAAGAGATGCAGCCCATTCATGGCGTTCTTCACCATAGTATTTTGTCCAGATCACCTGACCATCGTAAGCCAGTTTAGCAAACATCATATCACTTGAATCGCTGTCTGAAACGCTTCCGCTACCTGCAATTATGATAGTGCTGTCAGGCAATTCAATTAAATCGTACAGCCTGGCATTGCCCGGATTATTGATAAAATCAGTTTGCCAGATAATTTCGCCTGTCAGTCTGATTTTAAGAACGCTAAAGGAATTATCAGCCTCATCGGCTGAACTTTTATTGACGCCCAGAATCAAGGTTTCGTCGCTGGAGTATACCATGGCTGAAGGCACTGCCCATGCTGCAGATTCATAAATGGTATCCTTTAAAACATCACCACCGGCATTTGCAACAACTAAGTAAAGCTGGTGACTCAAATTGAGCGATTGGTTGGATGTGCCCGCAACAGCAAAACCACCTGAGGGAAACAAGGCTATGCACTTGCCACTTTCAGAATGTAAATTTCCATACACTTTGAAATCGAGCTGAACACCGTTTGAATCGGTTATCAAGACAGCAGCATCTCCATTTTGAGCACCATAACCTCCTGTTGAGCCACAAATAAATATTCGGCCCGATGTATCCACAGCGATATCTGCTGCTTCATTAAATAAGGAAGCGGCTCCATAGGTTTTGGTGAATCCGTTTTGGGCGCTCAAGCTGCCCAGGCTCATCAAATAAATTACAACGTGTATACTCTTTTTTACGCTCATATGTGATGTATGTAAATGAGGCGGATACCCAGATTTCCTGAGTTTTTCTTAGAAACAAAACCTTCGTTAAAAACGGTTCCAATATTTAAGCTATGCCGGTGATTTGAAAAAACCGTTGCATCCGCAAAACTTTGAAAATTGCCGAAACCACCATAAGAAAAGCCGGCCCTAAGGCTGCGTTGCTTTCCGAATCCTTTGCGAACCATTAGTCCAGCCATAGGTCTGAAGCCGGGGATATATCGATAATCCAGCCGGACACCGGCTGACCAACGATTGACAAAACTTCTTTCCAGGCCAAGACTTAAATGAAAGGGCAGAGGGGCCATTTTGCTTTGACGGACATCATTGCCAATTAATTTTTGTTCCAATGTGTCCCCCAAAACAATGCTTGAATCACTAATTTCCAGCAAATTCCCTAATTGTATTCCCGTAAATCGAAATGAGGTATCCTGTGCACCTGCTCTTCCTTTTGGATTCCAGACGATGAAACCCAGATCGGTAATACTTTCACTCAGAATCCATTTATTACCAAGTAGTTGTGTAAAATCCAGAGACATGGTAGCACCAATTGCCTTTGAGTCAAAAATCCCCTTTTCGGGCATTGCCGAAAAGAAGAAGTCGCCTTTCCAATCCAAATCCAGGTAGGAGCCATCCTCAGCAGTAAAAAGGCTTCCTGATTGAATGTCAAGCTGCTGCAGGTTATTTCCGGAGGCCAAACCCAGGTGAATTGAATAGTATGCTTTTGGTTTGGTGAATACATAGCCTAATTCAAAGGTTCTGTAGGAGGTGAAATAAATGGAAGTCTTAGATAAATCTGCGAAAATTCCCGCAAATGGCTTGTTCCCTTCAAACAAAAGTCGAAAAGCATCCTTCCCAAATTGCGTTGAGTAAATTGTGTTTTGTCTGACCCGTACGGAAAGGTATTTTTCTTGTGCCCTGCTTGCAGAGTCTGTTGCGAAAATTACCTGTGCTTTCCAGCTGGCTATTGCTCCAAAACGAGTTTTTTCATCAAGCTCTTCAAGGGCATTTCTTTTTTGATCTTCACTAATGAAATCGGGGAAAACAAAGCTTTTATAAAAATCGTAAGGCACACCGTTGCTTTGAGCAGAAACATCGCCTTCCAGGCGGATTGCCCCTTTGCCATCATACATCAAGGGTTGGGAAGTCGCTGAAAGGGCTTCATCCAATGTAGTGTAGCCACCGAAACGGCTTATTGTATCCTGAGCGCTTAAATTCAATCCCGGCAAAGCCGAGAGAATCAAGAACAAACCAAGTTTTTGATTAACTCTTATCATTTTGTTTTGATGGTGTAAATACCGTCGCCAATGAGTTGCAACTTGAGTTCGTATTCGGCATAAACAGGCAATAATTGATCATCGGGCTTTGTATCAAAAACAGCGCGCAGTCCAATAAAGCGACAAAGTTCAAGGTCGTTTTTCAGTTTTTGATTGATTGGAATGCTGAGAACCGTTTTTTGCGGATTTGTGACTTTTAACGAAGCGTCAACAGGAGCAGCTGCAATGCTTTGGTCAATCAATGAGGTACCCAGTAGGTTTTTTTGTTCGTCAAGCCACGACAATTCGATTTTCATATTCATTGGGAAGCCATTCATAGATAGTAATCTGAGTTCTCCATCGCCCACATTAGCAAAATCTTCTGTTTTTAGGCCTTCAAATACGATGGTATCTCTGAAACTCAGGTTTTCTGCCCTGAATTTCAAAGGCAATTCAAGCACCGATTTTAATTTTATGTTGGAGCTTGAAAAAACGAAATCGTTGCCTGAAGACACATTGCCTAAAGGATTGATTCTTGAATCCACATTGTACTCGATTCGATGTGGGAGAAACTCGATAAATTCTTTTAGATTCGAGTTGGAACTTGAAAACACCACACTTCGGTTATACGGCGTGTAAGGGTTTGATTCAAATGGAATGAGCTGAGCCCGGGCAAATGAAAGTTCATTTCCAATAATTTCATGTGATAAGCTGATGCTGTTACTCTCTCTGGATCCTGAAATAGCATTCAATTGAACAACGAAATCTGCACCAACAGAATTTTCTATGTCAATGGTTAATGTAATATCTTCAAGTTCAATAAGCCCGCTAATTTGTTTCATAAAGCTGAGGTTGGTGCCTCCTGTAAACGAAAATGAAGTTTGGCCAAGGTAACCTCTTGCGAAATAGGGTTTAATACCAAAAAACTTGTTATTGTAGGTCACAAAAGCCTGATTAGCGAAGACTGGTGAACCATTGCCGTTTGGATTGAGTAAAGCATTGATTAAAAACCTCAGGCGATTGGCTTGAATGAGATTATCTCCCCGCAAATCAAGATTATACCCACTTAAATTGGTGAGTAGTTGATACGATGATTCGGCTTCTACCTGGATACCGTTCACCTGAAGCGATTGACCGTTAATCGTGGCTTTGGGAATGCTGTATTCAAAAAATATTTTATCGTCGAGGTTGTTTTGGATATTCAATTCAGCAAATCCTTCTTCCAGAAGCGCTTCAGTTAGCATAACGTCGCGATAGTTGAACCGAATAAGCTGGCTGATGTTTGCAACTTCAAAACCCGACGGCAAGGTTAAATTAACCGGCAACGAAATTGCATCTGTAATTACGGTATCGGGTATGCGTAACAGCGAATCTTTTTCTATCAGGTCTTCTGTAAATTCAATTCTTAAATAAAGTGGAGCGCCGGCTGCACTGGTAATAAAGGAGTCGGGAATTAAATCGTTCACACCCAGGCGTCCCTCGGCAAGTGGAGCCAAAACAGCAGTGTCCCACGAAGTTTCATTTTCCCTGTTGCAAGAGGTGCCAAGCAGTGCCAGCATGGCAATGCTAAACAAAAGGGTGGTTCGGTTCATCATCTCAGGGGGTAAAAATAATTATTTACACCACACTAGCCCTCAAAAGGTTGATATAAACACAAAAGCCGCAACTTTTGGTTGCGGCTTTTGAAGATAATTTAAGTTTTACTGAACTGTAAATGTGAATGTATTCCCGTTGATGGTTACATTTGCTGAGTTATCGCACGTTCCATTACCAAAATCAATCAATCGGTCGGGCCGATCTTCCGGAACAAGCATCATTGTGCCGGAAACAATTTGCCGGCAACTGTGACGGTAAAGCAACTGATTGTTGATAGTACTTGTCCAACTAAGTCCGTTTACTCTAGTGCCCGATGAAGTTCCGCTAAGACCGTATTCGTCATCAATGAAAAGCAGGGGAGTATTGAAACCGCTGATCCACGTTCTAACTCTGTTGGCATTCCATTGAATTGTGCCTCCGTTGTTTGCCAGAATAATTGTTCCATTTACTTCAACCGAAAAGTTTGGTTGCCCGCTGGCGTTCTCACCTAAATTGGTGACTTTTCTAAATCCCTGTATCTCATTACCGTTTACTTTATACCCCTGCGGGGTGATGGTTATGATGGTTCCGGTGCTTAAATAGGGACCTGTAGCGGTTATTTCAATAATACCTTCGCGGGTTTTGCCATCGTTGCCTAAGCAGCCTGTACCGAAGTCAATTGTATAAACATTGGGAGTTGCTGCACTGGGGACTTCTGCGGTATCTATTGTAATTATGGCGCATTCAGAAAGAAGTGTACCTGCATCTTCGGCTAATTTTAAAGCCGAAATGTTTCCGGTTTTACCCACCTGATCGGCGATATTATTAAGCTCGTTGAAGTAAGCCTCTGCCTGATTTTCATTTTTGGCAGATGAAGTGTCATTGTCGTTGTCCTTGTCTTTTCTACAGGAAGCAGAAAAACCAATCAATAAAACTGCTACAAATAGTTTTAAGGTGTTAAAACAATTGGATGTTTTCATAATTAGGGTTTAAGTATGCCTTGCTGACGCAATCTACGCACCGTGGTTTAAAATTGCATAAATTAATTCGAAAGAATTCCGAAAACGCAAGGCTTTTTGTGTAATGCAGGAATTGCATTTTTCCAATTTCCTACTGTGGCTGTTTTGATCAAGGAATCTTTTTGACTGATATTGGCTGAAATATGAATCCAGGTCTCGGATTTCAATGTGGAAAGCATGTCTTCAAAAAGACCATCGTTTCTGTAAGGCGTTTCAATGAAGAACTGTGCTTCTTTTTTTTGCATAGAATCCTTTTCCAATTCCTTGAGGCGATTCTTTCTTTCGGTTCGGTCTACAGGCAAATACCCTTTAAATGAAAAGGCTTGTCCGTTTAATCCTGAAGCAATAATAGCCAGCATGATGGCCGATGGGCCTGGAACCGGAATGATGGTTATGTTTCTTTGATGTGCTTCACGAATCAGGAGGGAACCTGGATCTGCCAGAGCCGGCGCTCCGGCTTCAGAAATCAATCCAGCATCCTGTCCCGATAGCAGCAGTTGAACGAATTCAGCCAATTGCTGCCTTGAAGTGTCTTTGTCCAGTTTATGCAAAGTGATTTCGTCAAAACTTCCTGTAAATCCTGCTTTTCGCATGAATCTCCGGCAAGACCTTTCATTTTCACAGAAGAAGAGTTTCAGCTCTTGAAGTAGATTGATTTCGAAGGAAGAAAGGTGTCCTGCATGGTCATCATCGCCCAGGAAACTGGGCAATAGATAAAGGCATCCTTTATTCATTTGAACTTATTAAGATAGGTGGCAGCTGCCTGATCAATCATTTGATACACCTCATTGAAGCCATCGATTCCGCCGAAATAAGGGTCAGGAACAGATCTGTTTTCACCGGGAAAAAGTTCATCCAGCAACAGAGATACTTTGGACCTGTCGTTTTCATTCCTTGCTAAAGCAAGGATATTCATAAGATTTGAAACATCCATGGCGAAGATGTGGTCGAAGCGATCAAAGTCTTCTACAATGAATTGTCTGGCAGCTAAGCCTGAAATATCAATACCTTGTTTTTCGAGCGTTTTAACGGCTCTGTAATCCGGAGCTTCACCCACATGATAATCCGAAGTTCCGCAGGAATCCACAATTGCGCGTTTTCCCAAGACTTCAACATGTTTGCGAAAAATACCTTCAGCCATTGGAGAACGGCAAATGTTCCCCAAGCACACCATCAATAATCGTTTGGTTGACAATTCTATACTATTGATTTCCTATCTTTTTTTCAATATCATCAATGTAAACTCTGAATTTTTTATCGGTTTCCATGAGGTTGTTGACTGTTCTGCAAGCATGCAAAACAGTTGCGTGATCTTTGCCACCACACTGGAGACCGATAGAGGCCAAAGAAGATTTCGTCATGTTTTTTGCAAAGAACATGGCTATTTGTCTTGCCTGAACCACTTCACGTTTACGGGTTTTGGATTTCAAAAGTTCCAATGGTAGATTGAAATAATCGGAAACAATTTTCTGTATAAAATCGATGGATATTTCTCTGGTTGTGTTTTTTACGAACTTGTCAATCATTTGACGGGCAAGCTCCATGGTTATGGCTTTTCTATTTAGAGTAGATTGGGCCACAAGGGAAATCAAAGCACCTTCAAGCTCCCTTACGTTGGTTGTGATGTTGTAGGCCAGATATTCAATGACATCTTTTGGCATTTCTATACCATCGGCATAAATTTTCTTTTCAAGGATGGCAATTCGGGTTTCGAGATTGGGTACCTGCAAATCGGCAGACAAGCCCCATTTGAAACGTGAAAGCAATCTTTGTTCGAGTCCAATCAATTCAATAGGGGACTTATCGGAAGTAAGCACCAATTGTTTTCCGGATTGATGCAGGTGATTGAAAATCTGAAAGAAAACGTCCTGTGTTTTTTCTTTACCTGAAAAGAATTGAACATCATCGATGATGAGTGTATCAATCATTTGGTAGAAATGAATAAAGTCGTTGTGCGAGTTGCTTTTTACAGCATCAACAAACTGATGGCAGAATTTTTCGGATTGAACGTAAAGGACAGTCTTGTTGGGAAAATTCTTTTTTATTTCAATTCCAATCGCATTTGCGAGATGGGTTTTTCCCAATCCAACACCTCCATAAATGAGCAAGGGATTGAAGGCGGTTCCACCGGGTTTATTGGCTACTGCATATCCTGCTGAACGTGCCAAACGATTGCAATCACCTTCTACCAGATTTTCGAAAGAATAATTTGGATTGAGCTGCGATTCAACATGCATCTTTTTCAAACCCGGAAGAATGAACGGATTTTTAATTGAGTTGTTGTTCAAGTCAATGGGCATCGAAACGGGTGGATTCTTGAGTGACTTGGAATTCACTGCCGGAATGTTTACCGTATATGGATTTGCGTTTCTGTAGTTATTCTCCATAATGATGGAGTATTCCAATCTTCCTTCGGAGCCCAGTTCTTTCACCACCGTTTTCTTGAGTAAATCAATGTAATGCTCCTCCAGCCATTCGTAAAAGAACTGACTTGGAACCTGAATCGTCAAAACTTTTTCGTTGAGTTTGACAGGTCGTATTGGCTCAAACCAAGTTTTAAAGCTCTGTTGGTTCACATTGTCGCGAATAACTTCCAGACAATTGTGCCATACCTGATTGTGTGTTTTTTCCATTCTAAGTCTTAATCTATTAGCGTTGTGTTAGATAAGGATATAAATCTCCATCACTGTCGCTCCCCGTGGTGTGAGAACGAACGAAGCGCAAATATTTACCAAAAATTTATTAAAAAAAAATTAAATATCTATTGACTTTTTGAAAACTTCAATTCGTGAAAAGCCTTGATTTTCCACGTTGTTGCGGCTACTAAAGAGGTAGTCTATTCTACCTAATCTTAAACCAGCCCATCCTACCTGGTTAATGATCACGGGGTTGCCTGTTTTATTGGCTACAATCTGCGGCTCATCAAGAAAAGTATGGGTATGTCCACCTATTATTAGGTCAATATACTGAGTATTAGCTGCAAGCAAGCGGTCACTCACCTTCCACACAGGATATTCATAACCCAAATGGGATAGGCAAATTACTAAGTCGCAAGAGGCTGTTTTCTTTAGCCAAGCTGCCTGTTTATCAGCGTTTTCAATGGGGTCGTTGTAATGAATACCTTTGAAATTCGCCTCTGGCACAAGTCCCTGTAATTCAATACCAACGCCCGTAATTCCGATTCTTAACGGACCTTTACGAATGATTTGGTAGGGCTTAATTCTATCTCTGAGGGCAGTTTTATCAAATTCGTAGTTGCAGTTCACAAAAGGAAAGCCTGCATGTGGCAACATCTTTACCAGGCCGCTGATTCCATTATCAAAATCATGGTTGCCAAGCGTAGCAGCATCGTAACCCATCAGGGTCATCAACCTGAACTCCGGTTCACCTTCGTAATAATTAAAGTAAGGAGTTCCTTGAAAAACATCTCCGGCATCCAATAACAACACGTGATTGCCTTCCTTCCGTATTTTATTGATAAGCGCGGCTCGCCGGGCGGCTCCTCCTTGCGATGGATACTTTGGGTCGTCGGCCGGAAAGGGATCAATTCTGCTGTGCCAATCGTTCGTATGCAGAACCGTGAGCCTGATTTCCTTGCGATTATCAGACAATGCCATCTCCGCAGGATTTAAAGCCGCAAGCCCTAAAAATCCAGCACCTGACTTAATAAAGTCTCGTCTATTGAACTGTTTGGTAGATCCTTCCATCTTTTTCAGGGTGTAAAGAAATGCCCGCATCCTGCTTTTTTTTAAGCACCTCAAAAAGCAAGTCTCTGAATTTTATGTTGAGCGAAATTCGTTCTTCAAGTTTCGGAATTGAATATTTGTCGCCATTGTTGAGTAAATAATCTGTAGAGGCAATGCTATATTTCTGTTCATCTTCCAGAGCCTGACCACCAATTAGAATGCCTGTGGCTGTATTGCCGTTTATGCCAAAGCTCAGTCCCGCAACCGGAGCACCGCCCCTTGCAGCTATCTGATTCAACAGCAGGCGCAATTGACTACCGTTCATTACAACCACTTCGGCCATGTTTTCAAATGGCATCAATTCAAAAACCATGGCGCGGGTAATCGGGCCTGCCGGCCATTCCACCCGGAGGCCACCGGTATTCAAAAAAACCACATCCACAGGCTTGCCATAAATATCAGCAGCGCCTTCCTTAAAAAGATCAGCAATCAGGTTTCCAAGACTGCTTTCCGGAAGTCCTTTCAAGGCGGGGGCCTTCGATTGAGCAACAATCTCTTTCATGTAAGATTCAAGAGGGCTTCGGAACGGGGCTATCATTTGCTCGGCCAGACTATCGTCCGATAACCCAGAGTTAATGTCAATATTTTTAAGTTGCTCAGGCTTCCCGCGGTAAGCGGTTGTGCAACCATAAAGGACTGTACAAAGAAGAATCGAGTGGATAATTACCCTGAAAACTTTACTTGTCATGTTATATATGTATGACAAAGAACTTGAAAATTTGCAGTAACTGAAAGAATCAACCATTATTAATATGTCAATCTTCCAGCATGAGCATCAAATCAGGGTCAGGTATGGCGAAACAGACCAGATGGGTTATGTGTATTACGGAAATTATGCTTCCTATTTTGAAGTTGCCCGGGTAGAAGCGCTGCGGAGTTTAGGTATTTCATATCGAAGCCTGGAAGAGCAAGGTGTAATGATGCCGGTTAAATTGTACAGCATTGATTTCAAACTTCCCTGTAAATACGACGAATTGCTGACAATCAGAACAGAAATCAGAGAAATGCCTGAGGCACGTATCAGATTTTATTATTTTACGTTCAATGAATTAGGTGGACTTGTTAATGAAGCATTCACCGAACTCTTTTTTATGGATGCATTGAAAAAACGACCTGTGAGGGCCCCGGAATATTTAAAAGCAGCACTTAGCAACAAATTAAAATGAACTGGCATATGTTTTGGCTACTTGGCGGTATGCGGAATCAAGTATTAGCACTTATTTTCAGTTTAAGTCATTTAACAGGCCTTGCTCAAATTTTAGGAACCCAGGCTGACAAGCTGTCTGAAAATCCCAAGCCGGTGGGTTATAAGCTTTCATTCATCATAACTGAAACCGGTGACACGCTTCCGGTGGTCAACTTGACTTACGTTACCATAACGGAACAACGTACCTTTTCCAGTAAGCGGGAAGCAAGGCAGTGGAGCCGCTTAAAGCGGGATGTGGCCAAAGTTTATCCTTACTCAAAGCTGGCAGGTAAAAAGTTAAAGCATTACAACGAATTAATGCAGGGAAAGACCGAGAAGGAACAAAAAAGACTGATGGAGCAAGCCGAAGAGGAGTTAAAAGCTGAATTTGAAGACGATATCAGAAATATGACTTTGAATCAAGGTCGAATTCTGATTAAATTGATAGACCGTGAAACCGGTAACAATTCATACAACCTTGTTAAAGATTTACGAGGCACTTTTCAAGCTTTTTTCTGGCAATCCATTGCCAGGATTTTCAGCACCAACCTCAAGGAATCATTCAATCCTCTTGCTAATAAGGAAGATAAGATGATTGAGGACATTATTGAATCCATCGAAAACGGAACGTTTTCAAACTAGATTTCTTTTGAATGATTTTATTTTCAGGAATTGGATGATCCTGAAAAAGCAGCAGCTACTTTGGCATCTTTCAATCCTGCACTGTAATCATAAAATCCAATGCCCGATTTCACTCCAAGCTGACCGGCAGTTACCATATTGACCAGCAAAGGCGAGGGTGCGTACTTCGGGTTCCCAAAACCATCCTGCAAAACTCTTAAAATCGAAAGGCAAACATCCAGACCAATAAAGTCGGCCAGCTGCAAAGGTCCCATTGGATGTGCCATACCCAGTTTCATTACCGTGTCAATTTCTTCTACGCCTGCCACTCCTTCCTGCAAGGTGATTATGGCTTCATTAATCATTGGCATAAGAATCTTGTTGGCTACAAATCCGGGATAGTCATTAACAACAACAGGGACTTTTGAAATATTTTCGGATAATTCGGCTATGATTTTTGAGGTTTCTTTGGAAGTTGAATACCCATTGATGATTTCAACGAGTTTCATCACCGGAACGGGATTCATGAAATGCATGCCGATGACCTTATCGGGTCTTTTGGTTTCAGCGGCAATACGTGTAATTGAAATAGAAGAAGTATTACTGGCAAGAATGCAAGAGGGTTTACACACCTTGTCAAGTTGCCTGAAAACATCAAATTTAATGGCAGTGTTTTCAGAAGCAGCCTCCACAACAAGGTCACAAACTTCGAGTTCTGTTGAAATTGAAGTACGAATGTTAATTCGATTCAGGGTTGCCTCAACCTCTTCTGCTTGAATAGTGCCTTTGGCAGCCTGGCGTTCAAGATTTTTCCGAATGGTGGCCAATGCTTTCGTTAATGCTTGCTCGTTGATGTCAACCAACTGCACATTGTATCCAAATTGAGCAAAAACATGGGCAATACCATTTCCCATGGTGCCTGAACCAACTACTGCAATATTTTTCATTGATTGAATAATTTTGATGCCGCAAAATAAATGGTTTTCGGCGGCCGTGACAAATTAAGCTCAATTATTTACCTCTTCCCTGCAAGACAATCAGGAATGTGTAAATAAGAATTTTAAGATCGAGCGCAATTGTCATGTTTTCAATATAAAGAATATCGTACTTGAGGCGCTCAACCATTTCAGGGATGTTTTCGGCGTAACCAAATTTAACCTGACCCCAACCTGTAATACCGGGTCTTACCTTGTGAAGTAGTCGGTAATGTGGAGCGGTTTGAACGATTTGATCGATAAAGTATTTTCGTTCCGGTCGCGGTCCGACAATGGACATGGTTCCAATTAACACGTTATAAAACTGTGGTATTTCGTCGAGTCGGGTTTTACGCATGAATCTTCCAAAGGGTGTAATGCGGGAATCGTTTTTACTTGACAGTTGAGGGCCTTTACTTTCCGCATCATTTGTCATTGATCTGAATTTATAAATCCGAAAAGGTTTTCCATTTAAACCAATTCGATAATGACTATAAAAGGCAGGGCCTTTAGATGTTGTAACTACTATTAAGGCTGTGATCAGGTAAACAGGAGAAAGCAGGGTGAGGACTAAAATCGAAACTGTAATATCAAAAAGCCTTTTCAAAGACTTTTGCCATTGGGGCATCAGTTGCCTTTTGAGTTCGATTACCGGTGCACCGAAAATGGCTGACATTTTAACTGAGCCCAGTAAGAAGTCGGTAATGTCGGGAATGACCTTAATGATTGCATTGGTAACTTCAAGTTCGGTTAGAAATTTTCCGAGGTATTTATGTTCATTATTTTCTGGAGCAACAATCACCTCCTCAACATCTTTTTCTTTGATAAGCTGCACCATTTCAGAAAATTGGCCGATGCAAGGCAGCGATTTTTTGAGTTCTTCGCAATGGCTCCCGTTAACAGGTACATAGCCAATGAACCTGTTTCCGCTTTTTACTGATTGTTTTTCAATGGTTTGGTAAATCTCCCAAGCCTTTTGCCCGGAGCCAACCAAAATGGTATTGAAGCCAACCTTACCTTGCTGGATGCTTCTTGATTTTAGTGTACCTAAAATCATCCGCTGAAAAGCGGTAATAAAAAACTGAATGGTAAACAAGGCAGCAAAGGACCAGTAATAATATTCATAGGAAAGTATGAAGTCATCGAGGCTCACCGCGAAAAAAAGGACGATGCTTCCCAGCAGGCTCAAGAGAAGCGTGACCCCCAAAACTCCCAAACGGGATTTTCTGTAAACATCGAAATAAGCTCCCGAGATATGATAAAGGGTTACCCAAAAAACAGGAATGATGGTTAAGCCCAGGAAAAAGGTTTCGTTAAATTCGAGCGGAACATCGTGACCAAACCTGAGGGGTTCGAGATATTTCTTCCGGAAAGTGAAATAGAGGGTCCACGCCAGACCAGCCGAAAGATAATCGGCCAAAATCTCAATGATGGTTTGAACTCTGTCTCTTTTAACCGAAATCACTACGAATGAATAATTTTAAGATTGTCAATCAGGATTTCGGCCGGTTCAGTACCTTTTAATTTTTCAACGAAGAAAAAGAGACGGTAGTTATCGGCTCCAATTTCAGAGCTTACCTGATTTGTGAGGTTCAGGTATACTTTATTCCAGGTATCGGTTGGGTTAAGATTGATGACGAGTTGCCTACGGGAGTTAGAAAGGGCATAATAAGCAACAATGCCAATGGTTAGTACATGTGTGCACTTATAATTCAGCTCTGCGTATACAGGAACACCCTGTTTTGGTAAATCGTAGGCATCTACTGTTTGAAATTCAATGTATCCGCTATCTCTAAGCAGTGTGACGATTTGTGAGCCGTTGCCTTCGAATGTTTTATCAGGATTGGTGGTAATATAAATATTGGTGTCGCTAAAGGTGGTAGATTCCAGTTTGTTGCCCGAAATATCATCGAAATTGGCCAGCAAAGGGAACGATAATGAGTCGAAATAACTTACCTGTGGGCTGAAGTAGCTGGTTTCGCCGGGCATAAGCTCAGCATTGTCGCTGTAGAGCTTAAAAAATACGTATGGGCTTCGGAGGCCAGAAATTCCGTTCACCTTGATGCCTGCACCAAGAAGTATTTCGACAGGACCTTGTTTAAGCACCGGAATCCGGCAAGGCAATTCGTAGGTTCCCAGCAAGTTGTTGTCAACATAAATCCAGGCATCTGTAATTTTTGAAGAAGCGCTTCCCTGCAAAGCAGGATCCGTGTTTACTGTGAATTGATCGATGCTTATGTAAGCAGGTTGCGTTTCTTTTCCATCGAACAAACTGCATCCAGAAAGGAAGGAGGTAAACAGGAAAACTAATCCGGGTAAAATCTGCTTCATTCTTCAGGCAAAGAGATGTGGAGTTAGATTAAGCTTTTCAATAATCCTGTAGGCAACGTCAAGCGCCTGAAGTCCGTCGGAGGCTGTTACAACTGGATTTTTATTGTGCATAATCGCATCTGCAAAACTTTCTAATTCAGATTTTATTGCATTGCCTGATAAAATTTCGGGTTTTTCAAGCAGAATTTGTTTGATGCCTTTGTTGTTGGCAAGTTCAATCGTAATTGCAAGTGGGTCGGGTTCTCCTTCGATGGTATTCATTCGGATAACTTCCAGTTCCTTGTCTAAGAAATCAACACTGATATAGGCGTCTTTTTGAAAAAATCGGGTTTTCCGCATATTTTTCATCGACAGCCGGCTGGCTGTCAGATTGGCCACACAGCCATTGTCAAATTCGATACGGGCGTTAGCGATATCGGGCGTTTCTGAAACAACCGCAACGCCTGAGGCATTTATTTTTCTGACCGGACTGTTAACAGTATGAAGAACGATGTCTATATCGTGTATCATTAAATCGAGAACAACTGAAACATCGGTTCCCCGAGGGTTGAACTGAGCCAGCCGGTGTGTTTCAATGAACATGGGATTATTGAAATAGGGGACGGCAGCAACAAAAGCGGGATTGAATCTTTCTACATGTCCGATCTGTACTTTTTTTCCGGCTTCCTGTGCCAGGCGTTCAAGTTCACGACCTTCTTCAACGGTGGCTGAAATGGGTTTTTCAATAAAAACATGTTTGCTCGCGCGAAGCGCTTTGGAAGCATATGCGTGATGAAAAAGTGTGGGTGTAACTATGTCCACAACATCCACATTTTTAAGCAGTTCTTCATAGCTTTCAAAAGCTGTCAAGCCTGTTTCCGCTGCAACTGCAGCTGATACATCAGCCGATTTATCAAAGAATCCTGCTACGTGATACCTGTCGGTTTCCTGCAGCAATTTCAGGTGTATTTTTCCCAAATGCCCTGTTCCTACAACACCAATTTTAAGCATTTATATGTTCAGAAAATTTCAACAAACCTAAGCGATTTTCGGCACT
>Ga0169931_10003213_pt1 | contig 26063 bp, 21 predicted proteins | sample Kivu_15m_20L_FD_129675 | JGI IMG/M metagenome (GOLD analysis project Ga0169931, IMG submission 129675) | Freshwater microbial communities from Lake Kivu, Western Province, Rwanda to study Microbial Dark Matter (Phase II) - Kivu_15m_20L... | ecosystem: Environmental > Aquatic > Freshwater > Lake...
CTGATGGATCCGGCAAGACCCAAGGGCAAGGTACTTGCAGTTCGGCCCGCAAAAGGTCCTTCTGAGACTTCACGGATGGCACCGCAACCATCACCGGGAGAAGTAGTCCCCGCTGGATTTGATCCCTTACCTAACAATGGACCACCTGGCGGCTCAGTCGAACCATTGGCCAAACCAGAACCGGCACCCCCAACCCTGCCTGACCTTCCGTCCTCCGGCTTGCCACCGCCGCCGGCCACTCCAGCCCCAATTCAAACCAAATCCTTGATTTGATTCCCCTTCCCATTCGAACGCCCGAAGGTGATTTGAATCACCCCAACAACCTTGAAAGGGGGGCCCAAGAGTGGGAAAGCAGTCGAACATGCCAGCTGAAAAAATGCCCCAAATCCAAGGGATTCCTCAACTTGGGTGAATTAATATTTGAAAAAGTCAAACCGATTTTAACGACTACGCCAATCACCCCATTCATCCAATCCCCCTAGGCCCATCATATCCCGTATTTCTTGCGCTTTCCCCGTTGATTCCCCCGTCCGTTGCCTTCTGCCCAACCGTTGCAAGCGGTTTCGGAAAGTCAAAAGGTTCGATATTTGGCTCAAGTCTTGCTTCGAATGCGTTGACACCCCCTTTTTGGCACAACTAAACTGCCCCGGAAGGTCAGGAATCGCATGCCTTGAGAAATCAGGCAGGATCCAGGCCAGGAAGGCTGAACCGGACTTGGATGGCCCAAGAATCCGGATGCCAGGCAGGCAGTCCCTCCAGTGGCGGGGTGGTCATGGCTCAAATAAGTTTGCGCGACAACGGAATTCGCCCCATGGAAGGCTTCTACGCCTCCGAAGTCCGTACGCCCCGGCCCCGGCCCATTCAGACCTTTCTGCCAATGGGCTATGAGCCAAATTACCCATATCCCCTAATCGTTTTTCTACATGGCCATGGGTCCAGCGAGGAAAGGGTTCTCAAACTCGCCCCCAAGCTTAGCCGACGCAACTTCATCTGCATTGCCCTGCGGGGTAATGAAGTGGCTGAAGCGCGTGGGAACAACCGCATCGGGTATTCCTGGAACTTGGGTGATGCGGCGGTGGAAGACTATGTCTTCCGTTCCATTGAGCAGACCCGGCGTCAATTCCATGTGCATTCAGAAAGGGTTTTTCTGGCTGGGATTTGTGAGGGTGCCAGCCAGGCCTATGGTTTGGCGATGGCCAACGGGCAATCGTTCGCCGGCTTGATCTCTTTGAACGGTTGCATGCCCAGGACGAATCGTCCCCTGCTACGGCCCCATGCCGTGCGTCACTTGCAGGTTTTCATCGGGCACGGGGTTGCCAATTCGGTGGTTCCCATGAGCTTGGCAAAGGAGGATCACAAGCTGCTTTACACCGCCGGCCTGGATGTGTCTTACAACAGCTACTCCACCAATCACCGTATCCATGAGAACATGCTGCGGGACGTGAACCGCTGGGTGATCGATCGCATTCAGAAAATGGATTCCTAATCCTTTAGCTCCAGCCCAAGCCATTGAGGGGGCACGCCTTGATTAGGCGTGCCCCCTTCTGTTTTGCGGTTAGTTGGGGAGGTTAGACTTTTTGCTATCATCGGCAAGTAGCTAACTAACTACAGTCGAGCAGTATTGCCCGTTGAATCCGAGGTCGATGGTGTCCCAGGCACAAAACCCACTTCCCTGCCCGTTTTGCCAGCGACTGGCAGACACCAATCGGGAACCCCCGGGGGAGTTGGTTTGGTCCTTTCCCAATAGCGTTGCCTTTTTAGGCCGGTGGCAACATTGGCAAGGCTATGTGGTTTTGGTGAGCCGCACCCACTGCAGGGAACCGATCCACCTTCCCCCCAAGGAATTGTCAGGTTTCACCGAGGAAATGCACCTTGTGGCCCGGGCGATTGAAAAGGCCTTCGGACCCAACAAAATGAACTATGAACTAATGGGTAACCAGGTGGAGCATCCCCACTGGCATGTCTTCCCCCGGAGCGCCGCCGAACCGGATCGTTTGCAACCTGTTTGGGTGGTGATTTCCACCGCTGAGAACGCGCCCAATAGACGAGAAGAAGTAGCCCGGTTGGAGGCGGGTGACCTGCAGCGCCCAGCCGTTTGCAACAAGCTGAAAAACGCTCTCAGGGAATTGAACGCCCCCTGGCACCCGGATCCGGCATGACAGGCACCCACACCACACCCCAATCCAAGCGCCTGCGGTTGGCCACCCGAGGTTCCCCCTTGGCCCTCTGGCAAGCCCACCATGTTGCCAGCTTGTTGCGGGAGGCGGGGATTGATTCCGAATTGGTGCTGGTTCAAACCAAGGGCGACCAGGTCCAGGATCGTCCCCTCAGCCAAATCGGGGGTGACGGCCTGTTTGCCAAGGAAGTCCAGCACGCTGTCCTGGAAAACCGGGCCGATGTGGCGGTACACAGCCTGAAAGACCTGCCAACAGCGGGGGACTCCCGTTTGCGACTGGCCGCCATTCCCAAGCGTGGCCCGCGAGGGGATGTGTGGCTATCGGGCCGTTACAACCGTTTTGACGATTTGCCAACGGGGTCAGTGATTGCAACCGGAAGCCTGCGCAGAAGGGCACAAATGCTGCATAAAAGGCCGGATCTCAAAATGATCGGCTTGCGCGGCAACCTGGGAACCCGGCTTGGAATTCTGGAAAAAGGGATTTCCCCGGACGGCACCACTGAATTGCATGGGATGGTCCTTGCCGAAGCGGGCTTGGCGCGGCTAAACCTGCAGGCCCATGTCAAGCACGCGCTGGACACCACATGGATGCTGCCTGCCGTGGGCCAAGGGGCATTGGGACTTGAATGCCGCGTTGATGATTCCAACACGATCAACGCCCTGGCAGCACTCGATGATGAGACCACCAGCCAAGAAGCCCGGGCCGAAAGGGCAATGCTGGCCGCCCTGGACGGCGGGTGCCTGATTCCAATCGGCTGCCTGGCGATTTCTCAAAAAGGGCTGCTCTCGCTTAACGCCGCGGTTTTGGACCCGGACGGAATTCAAAGGATCGCCACCACCCTGGAATGTCCGGCGGATCGGCCGGTCCAAGCCGGCGAACAAATGGCTCAGGCACTGCTCCGGCAAGGAGCCGGCGAACTATTGGCCCGCATTTTGCCGGATGCGCCTTTCCGGGCCCAATCACCATGAGCGGTTTCAAAGCACCGGAAATCCTGGCTCCAGCCGGCGACCGGGACTGCATGGAAGCCGCCATTTCCCAGGGTGCTGACGCGGTTTACTTCGGCCTGGAATCATTCAATGCCCGTCATCGGGCGACCAATTTCTCAAGCAGCGATTTGCCGGAGATCATGCGCTGGCTGCACCGCTCCAGGGTGCGGGGTTATGTGGCCCTGAACACTTTGGTTTTCAGCGATGAGTTGCCGGCAGCGGAACAAATCCTTTGCAGCATCGCCCGAGCCAAGGTGGACGCGATCATCGTGCAGGACTGGGGGCTGGCCCGGTTGGCCCGTGAAGTCGCACCGGATGTGGAAATCCATGCCAGCACCCAGATGACTCTCTCAGAACCCCGGGGCTTGGCCTTGGCCAGGGAGCTTGGGATCACCCGGGCCGTTTTGCCTCGGGAATTATCCGTGGAGGAAATCGCCCGGGTGGCGAAATCCACGGACTTGCCGCTTGAGATTTTTGTTCATGGCGCCCTGTGTGTGAGCTACAGCGGGCAATGCCTTACCAGCGAGGCAATCGGAGGGAGGAGCGCCAACCGGGGCCAGTGCGCCCAGGCTTGCCGGCAACCTTACGGAATCCTGATTGATGGCAAACGATGGGAGCGCGCACAGGGCCCGTATGTCCTTAGCCCATTGGATCTGGCAGCCCCGGAAATAATCCATCAGTTGGCGGCACTGGGTGTGGCCAGCCTGAAAATTGAAGGGCGGCTCAAAGGACCGGAATATGTGGCCACCACTGTACGGACCTACCGAAAAGCGGTGGAAGCCGCCCGGACAAACGAAGCTCTATTGCCAACACCGGCTGAATGGCAGGATTTGCATCTGGCGTACTCCCGTGGTTTCTCCCCTGGCTTTTTGTCCGGCCTGAATCACCAGGCTTTGGTCCCCGGCAGGCACCCCAAGGCCCGTGGAGTTCGGTTGGGCGAGGTGGTTGGGCGAGACAGGCGATCCATCCTGGCCCGGTTGGATGAGAGCCCCCTACCTTTGGATCAGCGTCTCCAAACAGGAGATGGCGTGGTTTTGGATGAGGGCAAACCTGAAGAGCAGGAAGTTGGGGGCCGGGTTTGGGCCATTCGCAAGGGGGGAGTAGGACACGACCAAAATTTGGTCTGGATCGACCTCGGCCCGGATGATTTGCCGCCACGGGACCTGGCCACTGGAACACTCCTTCACAAAACTGACTCGCATTCCTTTCGCCAGCGGGTCAAGGAATGGATTCATGAGGGACTGAAAAACCCCAAAGCCACTTGGCCCCTGGATTGGGGCATCCGGGGCCGGCCAGGAACCGGCCTTATATTGACGGCCTCAGCGGCTGGGATAGGCCAGGTTTCCAAAAAATGGGATGGGCCCCTGGAACAGGCCTCCAAATCACCTGATCCTGGTTTTCTGCAAAAAAGTCTGGGAGGCTTGGGGGGAACCCCATACTCATTGGGGCAAATCCGCAATGACCTGGAAGGCAGTCCCCTAGTTCCACCCAGCATCCTGAAAAAGATGCGTCGGGACCTGGTGGATCAATTAGAGAAGATTCGCCTGCTTCAAGCGGGGCAGCCGGGCCGCGCCGCTCTTGGAGCATTGACCGATTTACGCTGCAAAGATGCCCGCCAGCGATCCGAAAGGGCCCCCGGAGCAACAGGTGACCCCCGACCCCGTTTGGTCGTCCTTGCCCGGACTTTGGACCAGGTTAAGACGGTGGCGGAATGGCACCACAAGGATTTGGAACGGCCGGCGCTCCTTTGGCTGGATTTCGAAGATCCCCGCCACTGGGAATCCGGTCTTCAAATCGGCCGCCAATCGGGCCTGCCAGTGGGAATAGCCCCCCTGCGCGTGATCAAACCCGGCGAAGAGCCCCTAATCGCACGCGCCCTGCGCCTTGGCCCGGATGCCGTTTTAGGCAGAAACCTTGCGACTCTGGATCTTTTCGCACAGGAAGCCCCCTCCATTCCCCGGATCGCGGACCTGACCTTGAACGTGGTCAACGAACTTTCCGCAGGCTGGATTGAAAACCAGGGGGTAAGCCGTTGGAGCCCGGGACAGGATTTGAACTGGGCCCAGTTCGAGGCCTTGCTTCACCATGTCGATCCCGGGAAAATCGAGTTTGTCGCCCATCTTTGCATGCCCATGTTTCACACGGAGCATTGCCTGTACGCAGCCAACCTGTCACAGGGGAAATCGCATCTGGATTGCGGTAGGCCCTGCGAGGCACATCGCATAGTCCTGGATGACCCGGCAGGAATGCTGTTCCCTGTCCTGGTGGATTCCGGTTGCCGCAATACTGTCTACAACGCCAAGGCTCAATCCGCTTCGGAACACCTTCCCCGATTGAAGGAACTGGGTGTCCGCTGGTTCAGGGTTGAATTACTGGACCAAGGCGCCACGGATACCCGGGCGCTGGTAGAAGGCTACTCCTTGGTACTTGCCGGACAGGAGTCGGGGAGTGGCTTGTGGCGGCGCCTGAGGGTGGATCACAGACTGGGGCTGACCCGGGGAACCCTCAATCTGGCCTGAAACACCTTTTTGCAAGGACCGAATGCTTGGTGTGGATCGCTCCAGTCTGGCATGGTAATTTGACAGAAGTCTTTGGCCTGCAAATCGTTGTGCCAAGACAAGCGTCATTTGCCCATGGTTCCCATCGGAATTACCCTGGTTCATGCGCATCCAACTCACCCCAATGCATGGTGGCCGCCCCATCGAACTGGAGCGGGAGCTGACCGTTGTCGGTCGGCAGGATGAGTGCGACCTGAAACTGGAAGACAAAAGCGTCTCCAAACTGCACTGCGTGCTTTTTTGTGATGGCCGTCAAGTCATGGTCCGCGATTTGGGAAGCACCAATGGTACCCGGGTGAACGGTCAAAGGATTCGTAGATCCAACTTGACCACTGATGACCAATTAAGTGTTGCCGGATGCGTTTTTCGGGTCACGCTGATTGACGAGCCAAGGCCGGAAAAGCCCCGCCACCCCATCTCGGCCGGTCCTCTCAACCAAACTGTTCGGATTGAACCGGTGGTTCGCGCCAAACCTCCACAGGGCGGCCCCTCTGAGGGTGGTGAGGATGAAGGTTCGGACTCCGTGGAAATCCCGCCGCCTGGCCAAAACAAAAACCCCTTGCCCGACCATTATCCCGACTGATCTTCGCCACTTACTAGAAGCCTATTGCGTTTCCCTTTCGGGATGACAGCCGATTCCTTGAACACCAGTCAAGATCCAAGCCTATGATGACTCGTGGTTGCCACCGTGGCCCTACACCCTAACAGGGCATGCCCGGGCACCATGGGTCCTTTTCGAAAAGGTGAAGTCCGTTGAATCACGAACGCCCTACAACCCTGGCCGAACTGCGCAATTCCGCCTGGAACCAAACCCGTTCCGTCAAAGAAGAAGTGAGGGCCAACTTCATCAACGCCCTTGCCCGCCGGGAAAACTTGTTCCCTGGGGTGGTCGGTTATGACAACACGGTGCTTCCGGAAATTAGCTTGGCCATACTGGCCGGTCACGACATGCTTTTCCTGGGTGAAAAAGGTCAGGCCAAAAGCCGGATCATGCGCTCCCTGGCCCGTTTCCTGGATGATGCCGTTCCCTTCCTGGACTACCCCGGGTTGCCGGTGCATGAGGACCCCATCCACCCGATCACTCAGGCTGGTAAGCGGCTACTGCAAACCACTCCGGCCGAAAAGGTAAAAATCGGATGGTGGCCGCGCTCTGAACGCTACGCGGAACGATTGGCCCCCGGCACCAAGTTCGCGGATGTACTCGGAGAGATCGACCCCGGCAAGCTGGCCTCAGGGGTGAGTCTGGGCACCGAGGAGGCCATCAGTTTCGGCCTGATCCCCCGGATGCACCGGGGCATTTTCGCGATGAATGAGGTGCCGGAACTGGATGAACTGGTGCAAGTTGCGTTGTTCAACATTCTGGAGGAACGGGATGTCCAAATCCGCGGATACCCGGTCAAATTCGATCTGGATATCCTTTTGCTCTTTTCAGCAAACCCATCCACTTACAATCGCTCCGGAAAAGTGATTCCGCAGTTGAAGGACCGGATCGGCAGCCTGATTCAAACCCATTACCCGCTGGAGCGGTCCCTGGGCATCGAGATCATGGAGGAACAATCCGGCGTGGACCTGGGAGGCGAGTATCCAGTTTTGGTCCCACCCTTTATGAAGGAAATCGTCGAGCAGGTCAGTGTTTCGGCCCGTAAATCCAGGTACATCGACCAGCATTCCGGTGTGAGCGCTCGATTTTCGATCGCCAACTACCGGGTGTTGGTGGCCAGTGCCCGCAGGCGCGGCATCCTGATGGATGAAAAACCAGCGGTGCCCCGCATTTCCGACTTGGCCCACCTGACCAGTTCCTCGCTGGGCAAACTGGAACTGGACATGATGGGAAGCCAGCAGATGTCTGAAAAGCAGGTGCTGGAATCCATCCTTGCCGACGCGGTGGGCAAGGTTTTCAGTGAATATGTGGACAAGGCCGGTCTGGACAACATTGTGGAAGTGTTCAACAAGGGTGTGAAAATCGAGGTAGGCGACATGCTGCCCTCCGACACCTATGCCGAGCGACTTCAGCGAGTGCCTGCCGCATGGGCCAAAGCATTTGAGGTCAATGCGGCCGAAAACCTGGCGGTCCGGGCATCTTGCCTGGAATTCGTCCTTGCCGGGTTACACGCAACCGACCGGATCAGCCGCCACCAAAAGCACGGTCGAATCAGTTATGAGGTCCGCTGAAGCGGGCTCCCTGTTCCCATTCGCACGCGGGCCTGCCTACTTATGACCGACTCCCTGCCTTTGGATGACGATGGTTTGGTGGATTCCCGGACCGAGTCCGCGAATCCACCAGGAGGGATCATCCACACCTATCTGCGCTTTGATCCAGTCCGTTTCCCCAGCCCGAACCAGCCCCCGCCCGACCTGGTTACACCGGCATTCGACCATCTGCTTTCCACGGGAAGCATGCGGCGTTTGACAGAGGAGGAACTGGCCCGGGCAGTGCGTCTGGATCCGTCCCAACTGGCCAACCTCGGCCCCAGCATCGACTCCCTTCGCCGGATCCTGGAGGAGAAAAAAAGGAAGATTCTGGAAACCCACTCCACGGACGAGGTGATGCTCGAAGCGCGTCAATCCCTCCTGGATGCGGGTCGCAAGGTTCAACTCCCTGGCAAGCTGAAGGGGGATTTTGCCAAGGCCTTCCGGGACGAGCAATTGGCGGATCTCGAGGACCTTTGGTACCGGCTGAAGGATGAAAAATCCCAAGGCGCCGTCGCCCTGCTGAACTTGATGGAACGGCTTGGAGAAAAGTACCAGATCGAGGAGCTCGAAGCCAAATACCGGTTCACCGGGCAACAGGCGATGGATGTGCCTTTGGCCCTTGAAATCAAGCAGATGCTGGAAGCCATCGACAGGCTGTTGAACCAGTTGGACGAGGCTGAAAAGACCGCCCAAATCGGCGTGATCGACCTCGATGAAATGACCAAGTTCACCGAACCGGAGGATCTGGAGTCACTGGGAAAAATCCAGCAGGAAATTCAAGAGCTCCTACAGGAGTTGGCCCGGCGCCAGGGAATCGAGAGGGATGACCAGGGGCTGAAACTCACACCCAAGGCCTACCGGCTTTTCCAAAACAAGATACTCGGCCAAATCTTCGAGAAACTGCGCGATTCACGGACCGGAAGGCACCCTGTCGGTGTGGAGGGTGACGGGGCGGTGGAAATGGCTAAGACCCGCCCCTTTGAATTCGGGGATTCGCCTTCCAACCTGGATTTGCCCGGATCTTTCGTCAACGCGATGGTCCGCACGGGAGGAAAGTCCCCGGTCCGATTGGAAATCCGCGACATGGAAGTCCACCGCACCCGCAAACAACCGCGTTGCGCAACCGTGGTGCTGTTGGACATGAGCGGATCAATGCGGTACGACGGTCAGTATGTTCAGGTAAAACGGATGGGCCTGGCCCTCGAAGGTTTGATCCACACCGAGTTCCCGGGGGACTACCTGCAATTCATCGAGATGTATTCCTTCGCCAAACCCCGGCATTTTTCCGAAGTGGCGGAGTTGATGCCCAAACCGGTAACCCTGTTCGACCCGGTTGTTCGCCTGCGTGCGGACATGTCCAATCCTGCGATTACCGAGTCCCAGGTTCCACCGCACTTCACCAACATCCAGCACGGCCTTTCCCTTGCCAGGCGTTTCCTGGCCAGTCAGGACACCCCAAACCGGCAGGTGATCTTGATCACCGACGGCTTACCGACCGCCCATTTTGAGGGGGAGCACCTGTACCTCCTGTACCCTCCCGATCCAAGGACCGAGGAGGCGACCCTGCGCGAGGCCAACCTCTGCCATCGCGAAGGAATCACCATCAACATTTTCCTGCTTCAGACCTGGAACCAGACTTCGGAAGATGTGCAATTCGCCTACCGGATGGCCAAAAGCACCAATGGCCGGGTTTTTTTCCCTGGCGGAAACGAGTTGGACCGCTACGTGGTTTGGGACTATCTTTCCCAGCGGAGGTCGATCATCGGTTGAAATCACGGTTTTGCCGGATTTGCCCTGTAGCCTTCACGGCGTTAAAGGCACCGAAGGCCGGAGTTCCTCATGCGCGATCTCACCCTGAATGACAACCAAGTCCAGGAATATGCCCGCAATGGCTTCGTGCTGGCGCGGGGTCTTTTCAGCCCGGATGAAATCGGGTTGCTTTCCCGTTCCGCCCGGGAAGATCACGAGTTGGATCGGCGCAGTTTCGGAAGGGCGGATGGAGAGGGTGGCAAGGTCCGGCTTTCCCTTTGGGACCACCCGGGAAACGGTCTCTACGGCATGTTTGCCCGCTGCGAACGGGTTGTCCGCTCCATGGAAAAACTTCTGGGTGGGGAGGTTTATCACTACCATTCCAAGATGATCATGAAGGATGCACGGGTGGGAGGAGCTTGGGCTTGGCACCAGGATTACGGCTACTGGTATCAAAACGGCGTCCTTTTCCCCCAACTTTGCAGCCTATTCATCGCGGTGGACCCTTCCCGCCGGGAAAACGGCTGCCTTCAGGTGATCCCCGGATCCCACCACGCCGGACGCATTGATCATGTTTTGACGGGGGACCAGGCGGGGGCCGACCTGGAACGGGTGACCCAACTTATTCAAAGACTGGGGGTGGTTCCGGTGGAAATGGAACCAGGGGATGGTTTGTTTTTCCACGCAAACCTTTTGCACCGTTCAGACCAGAATCAAAGCGATCATCCCCGCTGGTCCATGATCTGCTGCTACAACGCCGCCATCAATGATCCGTACAAGGATTCCCATCACCCTCGTTACACCCGGTTGGATGTGGTGCCGGATACTTCCGTTTTGGATGCCGGATTGAAACAGTTTCACAAGGATGAATCCCCGGATGGTTGGCTGGTTCCAAATGCCGATCATTCCGCTCGCGATCTCGGCCAAAAAATACAACCCAAATAACCCATCTTTGCAAAATTAGCTGATATAGGGAAAATTTTCTGGCCTTTTTCACCGGTTTGGGAAAATCACGGCAATTACGTTGCAGGGCTTTGACCACCCCCATCCGATACAAACCAAGACTCGCTTTATTTTGAAAGCGCCGGGGTGGTGGAAGGTATGTCCGCACTACTTATCTGCTTGTGGATGCCCCTGTGCCAACCCGAGCCGAAACCGGCCATCGCTGCAACGGTTCAACCAGTTGATGAGGCCCCCAGGGGCAACGCCCAATCTTTGGAACTTAAAAACAAACCACCCGAAAACTGCCCCCGCCTTTTGATGGCAGTCGATGGCGCCGGGCAATTTTTCACCTTTTCCAACGCCTGCATCCGCGCCTGCATGGAGCATTACCCCGACGTGGATGTGAGACCATTCCTTTGGTCGCACGGCCACAGGCGTTATGTGGCCGACCAAAGGGATTTCCATTGGGCCAACACCATGGCCAGCCGGTTGGCGAGTCAAATCCTGGCTTGGAAGCAGGCCAATCCCACCGGCAAGGTTTATTTGGCCGGGCACAGCGCCGGTTGCGGAATTGCCCTTCACGCCGCTAGCGAGCTACCCCCTGAGACGCTTGAAAAAATCACCGTGATGCTTCCTTCCTGCTCCAGCAAGGTGGACCTGATCGGATCCATTCGCGCCACCAAACACGGGGTGCACGTCTGGTGCAGTGACCAGGATTGGGTGATTCTGGGGCTGATGGTACGAATGTTCGGCTGCCAGTACGATACGGCCAGCATTCGGGCCGCCGGCCGTTGGGGCTTTGAGCCCAAACCCATCACCAATGAGGAAAAGGCCCTGGTTCGGGAAAAGCTGCGCCACTACCCGTGGCACCAGAGCCAAAAGCGCTTGAACAATGACGGGGGTCATTACGGCGCCTACCAAAGCCCCTTTCTGGAAAAGGTTGTTTTGGCCAACCTTTTCAACCCGGAAGTGGAGCCCCCGGACCCGGTGATCGAACAGCTTCAGGAAATCCCAGAGGAACCCTGATTAAAAACGAGCTCATCGGGCTGGCTCAATGCCCTTCGCGCACAAGGTTTCGGCTCCAGGACGGGATTTCAACCTCAACCGGTTCAGAACCGTTCGGAATACACTGACAAGCCAATCGGGATTCAAGGGTCACGCCCCGCGCATCATCCAGCATGTCCTGTTCATCGTCGGTCGCCTGATTACAGGATTTCAGGCCCTTTTTCACGATCACATGGCAAGTGGAACAAGCCGCCACACCCCCACACGCATGATCTATCTCGATTCCGGCCCCCTCGGCAATGTCGAGAATGCTGCCGGGAAGACCGGTGCGGTTGTATGGAATTTTGGCCGGGTCCACCTCAAACGTCTTCCCTGCGGGAAGAAAGGTGACTGTGTATTTGCGGTTGGGCATCTCGGCTTTTGATTGCTCAATGTAAGGATTCACACCGGCCATCGGTCCACTCCTGAATTCACTTCCACCCGCCGCTGTCATCCCGGCCAGGCAACTAACACAACTATTAATTGTAGAGGGTTAGGGTATCCCAGCAGGCTCAAACCCCAAGACACCCACCTTCAGGCCTGCATTTTTTTCCACCGGGTCCACTTTCAGTGAATTCCCTTTGATCCGCTGGATTTGATTATCCTCAAACTCGCCCAGGAAAGCATCCGGTCCGAGCAAGTCAGAATAGACCTTCGTCCCGTAATGCATGGGAATGACAAACCGGGTTGGCTTGATTTGGTCCACAACTCTTTTGGCATCCAAACCGTTTAGGGTGTATACCCCCCCGACCGGAATCATCAAAACATCGACTTGCCCCAAATCCCGAAGTTGGGCGGCATCCAACAAGTGCCCCAAATCTCCCAGATGAGCAATTCGAAGACCCTCGATCTCGATCACCCAAATCGCGTTCAAACCGCGTTTCATCCCCTGAACGGAATCATGGAAACAGGAAATATCCCGCACCCGCACATCCCTGATCTTTTCGTCAACCGGATGAAATACCGCCCTGCCGCCCGGGCCTGCTGGCTTCAAACCCTCCAACACCTTGACCTGCATGGCGTTTTCAATCGGGTCCATGCGGTTGTGGTCTGTGTGGCGGTGACTCAACAAAACAGCGTCCACCTTCAGGGAACGCCTGCCGTAGCTCTCGATCGCATGTGGGTCCAATGCCACACGTACCCCGGACGGGGAAACCACCTCAAAAAAAGATTGACCATGCCAGGAGATGGTTGTGGGTCCAGCCAACACTTCCCGCTTGGCCGTGGCCATCAAGGCAACCACCACCACCATCCGAATCCCAGCTCTAAAAACCGTTGTTTTGCAAGCCACGGGCATACCCTCTTTGCCGAAACCCGTTAGATTAACAAGTGGATTATAAGGTGCCGGTCGAAGCATTGCAGGCGAGATCGGATGGACGGGAATTCCGGCCCATTTTTTGACTTTTTCGCATGCGAACTGCCGGTTGGAGAAAACGGGGTTGAGCAGAACCGACTTATTGGTGGAGCGCGACGTCCATGGTCGCTCCCATGTTGACCTCTACGACACGGCGCACCAGCTTTGTCTGCGTCACCGATTGGACGGGGGCACGCCGCATCCTGGATTATTTTGGGTGCTCAAAAGAGACCAGGACCGCCTGCCCATCCTGCAGTTGGAAAGAAAAATCCAGGAGTCGGGTGAGGGGGAGAAAACCTCGCTCCCCCACCTGAAATTGTGCACCGCACTTTTGCTGGTGGCAGCCCGGGATTTTGAATCCGCCAGAAAACATTATTACTTGCTGTCCGGGGACGGCGTGGCCCCCGAAATCAACCAACAGGCCCTGGTTGGGGCCAGAAACTTGGCCCTGCTGGAAGGGGAATTCAACCGGGCCCACGAGGCCGAAAAGTCCATTTGCGCAAGGTTTCCAGACAGTGCGATGGCTCCCCCCACCCAGTACCTGCCGGAAGCGGTTCTTGGAGCCGGGTTGACCGGTTCGACTTGGCTCGCCCGGGAAACCAAAACCGGTAAACAGAGGGTCCTCAAATTCGCCCAGGCGGGCCAGGGGGACCATGCGGCGTTCCTGCACTTATGCAACACCATGCTGGCCCAGCAAATGGATCACCCCTCACTGGAAAAGGTTCTCCGTGTCGAACCCGGGCCTGACGGACGCATGGTGCGGGTGAGCCGTTACCGTCCTGGCTCCACGCTGGAACAAGTCGTTTCCGGGCAAGGCCCGCTTCACGACCTAGAGTGGCTGGGAATTGCCTGGTCCCTGACTGAAGGGCTTTTGGGCACCCATGCCAGAGGGTTGGTCCACAAAGCCCTCAGACCAGGCCATGTCCTGCTGATTCCCTGGGGTGCCAGCGGCACGGTCAACCGGTGGCGGGTGCTCCTTCACGGGGCAGATCAAATCCCATCGAGGAGTTTGTTGCACGCCTTGTTGACCCAGCCTGAACTGGAGGGAAAAACCGAACTTGGACGATCCGCGGCCCGTTTCGCCGCTGCGCTTCCCCCGGAAACCCTGGGCAAACCTAGGGGGCCGCAATGGTTTGGCCCCATCCAGGATGTTTATGGCATGGGAGTGCTGACCGCATTCGGATTAACCGGGACACTCAAACCTTCCCCCCTGGAGTGGAAGGCTCATGGTTTGGACGAAACCTGGCGGGAATTGGTGGAAAAAGCCGCCAGTTGGTCCCAGGCCCCCCGTTTGAAGCACCTTCTGGAATTCCGGGAATGGCTAGAAAAAATAGCCGGCCCCGAAATCCTTGAGCAGTTGCGGGCCCGGGAGAAAGAGCACGCGATCCTGGCAACAGCAGAGGCAGTGGCCGAGGATCCAATGGATTTGGCTGCCTTGGGTGAACACGCGGAAGCCTTGGGTAACGCGAACCGTTTTCAGGAAGCGGAATCGTTTTGGAACCGTTGCCTGGATCAGGCACCCCAGCAGACCGCCGCACTGACCGGCCGCTCGTTTTGCCGAATGCACATGGGTAAACAGGCGGAGGCGGAAGCCGACCTACGGTTGGCAGCCGAAACCCAACCCGACCAGGCCGAACCCACCGCCCTTCTAGCCCGATTACTAGGGGGTGACCTGAGGCCCAAGGAAGTCCTGGAATTGACGCGGGATGCCGTGGTCAAACATCCGCAGGACCTCACGTTGCGGGCCGAAAGGGCCAAGGCATTCATGGCCTTGGGCCATCACCGGGACGGACTGGCTGAACTGCAGCAGGCGGTACGCATCCAACCAGAAAATCCCCACCTTTGGGCCATGCTCGCCCAAACCCAAGGGCATCTGGAGGATTTGACCGGATCCCTTGAATCGTGGGGCAAGGCCCTGATCCTTGGAAGCTTCCTCACCAACGGTGAGCAGGCACGGTTCCTGCTGGAAAGGGCCATGGTTTTTGAAAAGCAGGACCGGGTAAACGATGCCCTCAAGGATACGCTGAAGGCAGCCCAACTGGAGTCCTCGCCGCTTGTCCGAATGACCCGGGTGCGGGTGCTTGCCCGTGCCGGCAAATTCCAGGAAGGAGAAACGGAACAACGAAAACTGCTGGCCGAAATGGCTTCACAGGTCAAGCCAATACCCGCTTTGGCAATCCTGTTGCTTGCCGACCTTCTTCAAGACCTGGGGCGAAGCGCGGAAAGCAAGCATTTGGTTGACCAAGTGCTTGCGGCAAGCGAATTGAAGGAAGAAGGGCTCCGCAGTGTTTCCTTCACCGCACCTACCCAACCGCCTCTGGAAACCGCAGGTACGGCAAGCCAGGATATATCAGGCATCACCGCCCAACTCGAGGTTTCCGACCAGGACATTCCACACGCCCGATTGCGGCGCGCAGTGGAAAGGGTACGCGATTGGGATGCTACCCAAAACCGTTCACCCGACAGGCGGGAATTGAAACTGGTTCTGGATGACCTGCGGGCGGCCCAGGAAAACAAGCTGCCTGACCCCGTGCCCGTGGCTCTTCAAGCCAACCTGGCTTTGGGCCAATTGCACGGCCTCCTGCAGAAACCCAAGGATGCCGCCATGGCCTTCTCGCAGGCGGCCCAATTGGACCGATTTTCCATTCGCGCCCTGGTGGGCCGCGCCCAGGCCCGGCTGGATATGGGGCTGGGAATCCTGGCTTTGGAGGATTGCAACAAGGCCCTGGAATTGTCTCCGGGAAACAAAACGGCACGCCTGATGTGGTGCCGGGTTCAGCACCGATTAAAGCATCATGCTGAAATCATAACCGCGCTGGAAGAATGGCTGATCCAGGCGCCTCAAGACCGGGATTACATGCCTTTATTAGCGGAGGCCCTTGAAAACCGCGGCTACCTCGAGGGAGCGCTTCGCCAATGGGAGGGGCTCCTCCGCCTGGCACCGAAAAATCATTTTGGTTTGGAGGGCAAAATCCGAATCCTGGCACGGTTGAACAAGGCCAACCTTGCCAGGGATTTTCTGGAAGGGCCCGGCAAAGCCTTGGAAAAGCGAAGCCGCGAATTCCTTGATGCCATGGTTCTCCTTGCGGAGGGCAGCATTGACCAAATGGCGAAGGCCAAATCCCTGTTGGATGACCTTGCAAAAACCGGCCAGCCGGAGGGCTGGGAACAAATTATCACCCGGCTGCGAATTGGCCTGGCCCAGGGAAAGAAAAGAGAATCCAAGGCCCTTTTGGTGCAATTGGCAGGCATTGCCGATCAGGGGTGGGAGGTCCTTCTGGGCGAATGGCTTGAAGCCCTCGCTTTCAGTTCACCGGCCCGCAGCCTGGCGCGGTTGGAAAAGCTGGTGGTACAGAAGCCGGATTTTCTTCCTTGGCAGGGAGCCCGCGTCCTTCATTGGATGTCTCTTGAAAAGTGGAAGCAGGCACTTGCCGAATCTGCCCGGCTTGCGCAGCAGGCTGCGGAAGAATCATGGGCCCTGGAGACTCGGGCCGTTGTCCTGGCCTGCGCCCCTTCCGATTTGGGAGGAAACCCTGAGCAAGCCGTGATGCTGGCCCGGCAAGCCCTCGACTGGGCCGGCGAGAATTCCACCCGCATAGAAATCGCGCTCGCCTTTTGCCTGGCTCGAAAAGGGTCCAAAACCGCAGCCAACGAGGCGATACAAATCCTCCGGAAGTTATTGGAGAAAGAAGCCCACCTTCCCCCTGTTCTCACAGCTTTTGGACGAGATCTGCTGTCCCATCTCAATTCCCGCAAACCTTTTTCCTGGAAGGGCCCGGAATGGCATCGCCTGTCATTGATTTGAGCCACCAACCCACGACGGTTCGCCTGGGCATCCAGTCCGAGGAAGGAAACGGCATACTGACGGGGACCGAACTCCGTGGGCATTCAGAAGCTCCACTATTTTGGTTTGTGCACGGATTTCAGTCAGAAAAGATGGGGAACAAGGCCGGTAGATTGCTCGAGGCCGCCGCGAGCAGGGGTTGGTCATTTACTTCCTTTGATTTAAGGGGCCATGGGGGGTCTTCTCCCACCTTGCCCGGATCCCCGGAACACCCATTGGCGGGCCTTTGCCATTCCAGCCTGATTTCGGATATGGCGGCCGTCGCCAGCCATTTAGACACCTGGCATAACGGCCCCCGGGTGTTGATCGGGTCCAGTATGGGAGGATACGCATCCGTCTGGCATGCCGCCCTTCATCCGAAAAAAGTGCAGGGATTGGTCCTGGTGGCTCCCGCTTGGCGCTTTGGCAACACCATCCTGAGCAGAGTGGAGAAAGCAGCCCAGGGCGCTGGAAAAACCTGGAAGGAAACCGGCTGGCACGATTACCAGGGCGGCATCACCTCCACGCGGCTTTCCTGGCACCTGGTGGAGGAGGCTGCAGCCCATCCTTATCCCATGCTCGCCAGAAAAGTAGGGTGCCCGGTGCGGGTCCTTCACGCCATGGATGATGAAGTGATCGATTGCCTGGAAAGCGTGGAGGCCTTGAAGCTTCTTGCTGGCAACGCGGAGTTGCTCCTCACCAGAACCGGGGGCCACCGGTTGAGCGGGCAACTGGAACACATGGAGCGGATGGCGGTGGAAATGGCAGGCACGGCCTAGAAAAACCGATTTCCCTACTTACGCGCCGCAAGCAACCACCCATGGGCAGGGAGCAAACGGGCATACCATGCCAGGTTACCCCCCGGTTTTTTCCCGAGGGCCATGCCCCCCTCCACCCGCGAGCATTCCACAGGGTTGAAACCAGCCATCGTCACCAAATGAATCAATTCACCTTTGGTGAAATGGCCCAGACTTGGGACATGGGTTGGAGCGTTGGACGAACGGTATTCACCCGCATGGTCCTTGCCCGACCACCTCGCCCACACGTCCCGCAAAAGCCAGGAACGGCCCGGGGCTGTCGTTAGATGCCACCAACGTGCATGAGCATGCAGGACGATCAACCCGCCGGGCCGGAGGGCCTCAAACACGCCTGAAAGGAAACGAAGGCGATTTCCGTACCCCCGAATCATTCCCAATGTGCTGAAAAGGCAAGCCGCCGCGTCCAGTTGCGCCCCTTGAATGAACTGCAGATCCACGAGGTTCGCCTGAACCAGCCTCGGAATCAAACCAGCCGCCAACAGGCGCTGCCGGGCCGCCTGAAGGGCCGGCCAGGACAAGTCCACCCCCATAGCCCAGCCTTTATTTGGATCGTCATGGCGTCTTAGGTGCATTTCCATCAACCGCCCTGAACCACACCCCAAATCCAGCAAACGCGCCTCTGCCGGAACCCGGTCCAGAACCCACCGGGCATCGTGGTTATCACAGGCCTCGGCAGCCCGCTCATCCTCCCGGACCGCATTTACGGATTGGATACGGTCCCACACCTGAGGGCTGACGCCGGATAAGCTCCATTGGCCGAAACTCTTTTCGCCCATAATTTCCATTTTTCCCAACCGGCTCATTTAACCAATCAGTTTTTCGGGGGAACTCCCGGTTTTCCCCCAATTTTTTTCAGGCTGTATTGAACGGATGCCCGGAGGGCTTTATCCCGACGAAGTCCTTTATCCTCCAAGATTTCCCGCAATTCCTTTTCCGCGCTTCGGGCGGGGGGGCCAATTTGGCCAATGGCTCCCACTGCCGCCGCACGAACGGCAGGGTCTCCCAGGGCCTTGATCAATGCGGGAACAGCCGGTACTGCCGCCTCATTCAGGTTGCCCAAAGATTCAGCGGCTTTTTGGCGCACCGAGTTATCCAGTTTCTTGTTCTTGAGGGCTGTCACCAAAGGATCAACCGCTTTGGTACCCATCTTCCCGAGTGCCGATGCCGCAGCCTCCTGGACTTCCTTGGACTCTCCAGGATTGGACAGCAACTTCCCCAGAGGATCGATACCCTGCGCCGAAGCCGCAGGACCAATCGCCCCCAAGGCTTGGGCAGAAAACCTGCGAACAAAACGATCATGGTCTGAAAGCGACACTGTGAGTGCTTTGGTAGCCGCCTTGGCTTCCGGCCCCATTTCCGCCAAGCCACGCGCCGCCTCTCTCCGCTCATCCACATTGTTGGACCGGAGCTTTTGAATCAAAGCATCGGCATCAGCAGCAATTGCCAATCCAGCCAACAGGAATCCAAGCAAAGTCGGAGCCAGGCGTGCCATTTGACGTTCCACCTTTCGGATTGCGCCTTACCTCATTCCCACAAACTTATCCATTCTATCCTTCAGAAGAAATCCACCTCCATGGTGGAGCCGCTTCAACCAGCGGATTCCTCCTTCCGCTGGAAAGGGGCAGGCACCCTTTCCAAGGCACGCCAGGTACCTGCGCTTCCAACACTCCCACCCATGCCAAATCCGGCAAAAATGCTTGTTTTCCAGACGAATCAGGGGTTTTCTCCAAGCAAGGCCCATCCGAAATCGATTATCCAAGCCACCAAGCCGACCGGTTCTTCCCCATTGGCACAACCGGAATTCATGGAAGTCAAAGCACCGACTCTGGATTCCAAACAAGGACCTTTCAGGCGCAGGGTGCATTCCACTTCCCGAACCCGACTTCAGGGTCTGCTCCTCAACGGATGGCATCTATCCCACAACCAAGACACAACCATTTCTTTTCAACGGTGTCGGGCAACCGCCAACTGGTCCGGAATGACCAAGAGGAGTCATCCACCGACTTCAAATGGACTAAAAAATTTTGAAAAATTTCCCGGATGCAAATCGGTGCAACAACACCAAACCTGTCTCCCCGCGACCGCCAACCGCCCCGAAAAACAATGGGCCCAATGACATGGCAAACTGAAGCGACTTCGCGAAAACCCTGAAAAACAAGGGTAAAAACAAAGAAAACGGCCCGACCAAAACCGACGCAACCCAATTTGCTATTAAAACAGCCTTTTTTATATTTACATGGCCGAACAGACTTGTTTTTTAGACCATTTCCGCACCCAACATGATCTTGCTTTTTAAGGGCACAAGATTACCATTCTCACAATGGTTGTCGGGTCCGCACGCAGCTGTGCGAGGCCAGGGTTCATGACGAACCCCACCCGCGGCAACCAGCAGGGATGAGGCCTTCGAGAGCATGAGTCCTCTTGAGTCGAATGCCACCGCGCCCGGTGTGACCCGCAAGCCTGTCTTCACTGTCGCACCCATCGACGATGATGATCCTCCCGGGAAACCCCGTCGCCACCCAATCTGGGCCGATGTGCCCGAAGAACAGTGGAACGATTGGCGCTGGCAATCCCAAAACTCCATCCGCTCAGTGCGCCAACTACGGGACCTTCTCGACCTGCCTCCCGATGAGATGCAGTCTCTGGGTGAGTTGGAGAGGGAATACAAAACTTCCATCCCTCCCTATTATTTCTCGCTGATCGACACCAATGATCCGGCCGATCCCATCCGTCTCCAATCAGTCCCTTCCTCCAAAGAACTGGAAAACCCGTCGGGTTATGAACTGGAAGACCCGCTGGAGGAGGAACTCGATTCCCCCGTTCCAGGCTTGACCCATCGGTATCCTGACCGAGCGCTGTTGGTCACAACCCACGTCTGCACCATGTACTGCCGTTTCTGCACCAGGAAGCGAGCCACGATGGTGCGAGGCGGTTGGGATGCCATCACCCGCGATGATCAGCGGATGGTGGATTATGTGGCAAATCACCCTGAAATTCGGGATGTGATCCTTTCCGGTGGGGACGCGCTCACCCTTTCGCCCACCCGGTTGCGCTTTTTCATCGACTCCCTGTCCGCCATTCCCCACGTGGATGTGTTGCGGGTCGGGACCCGGGTCCCCGTTACTCTTCCCATGCGTCTATTCGATCAAGAACTGATCGATCTGCTGGGTTCATCTGGGAAGGTTTGGGTTCAAACCCATTTCAACCACCCTCGCGAGGTGACCCCCGAGGCAGCCAAGGGTATCCGGATGCTGCTTTCGGCTGGTATCCCGGTAAATAACCATGCTGTCCTGCTTCAGGGCGTCAACGACGACCTTGGCACCATTCGTAAATTGTTGCGGGCTCTGCTGCGGATCAAAGTTCGCCCATACTACCTATTCCACTGCGACCCTGTGATTGGTGCCGGGCACTTCCGGACTTCGGTTTGGAAAGGTCTGGAAATCATCGAAGGGCTGCGTGGCCACATGTCTGGTTTGGGTATCCCGACTTATGTTGTGGACAGCCCTCACGGTGGCGGCAAGATTCCGGTGATGCCCAATTACCTGATCAGTGCTTCCGATGATGCGGTCATTTTGCGCAACTATGAGGGCATGGTTGTTCGCTATCAGGCGCAAGACAAGCCTTCCACTGTTTCTCCAACCCCTTCCCGGGGCGTCAGCAGTCTTTTGACCGGGCAAAGGACCGTTCTTATCCCCGAAAACACCGAACGACTTAAACGTCGCGCGCTTCGTATGGTTGATTCCAGCCGTTCCAGCGGATACACAACAGACGAAGACGGTGAAACTGTATCCATGCCAGGACGGGGCGGTTGCTCCCTTTAGACTGCATGGCACCGCCCCTCTCCACGGGTGACATGTGCATATCGGCATAGCCTTCGACTTGCGAAACGAGTCGCAGGTCGAAGGCAAACCTGACGATTGGCAGGAGGAGCTGGATAGTCCCAAGACTATCGAGGCCTTGCGTGATTCCATCGCTGCGCTTGGCCATCGCGTCACCCTGCTTGGAAATGGCCACTCCCTGGTTAGGAAACTGACTGATTCCGCAGATCCTGTGGACTTGGTTTTCAATATCGCCGAGGGCACGGTTCCCTGCCGGTCCAGGGAGGCATTGGTCCCTGCGGTTTGCCAAATACTTTCAATTCCTTGCACTGGTAGCGACCCATCAGCCTTGGGTTTGGCTCTGGACAAAGCTTGGACCAAACGGATTGTTCAGGCGGTGGGTGTGCCGGTTCCCAAGGGCATTGTGGTCCCGCCCGAATCCCCGATCCCAGATCAGGAAACTCTCGGGCAAAACAGGCTTGGTTTTTATCCCCTGCTGGTAAAACCTGCTTGGGAAGGCTCAAGCAAAGGGATTCGGACCCGGTCGCTTGTCCGCAGCTATCCTGATTTGGTTTCGGCCATCGCCGAATGCCAAGGCCTTTACGGCCAGCCCGCGATGGTGGAAGAATTTATTGAAGGGGACGAGGTCACGGTGGGATTGCTGGGCCCAGGAACTCCCTGGGTGGGAGTGATGCGGATTCTTCCGCAAAAACCCACCGATGGTTTTGTCTACAGCTTGGAGGTCAAGCGTAACTGGCAGGCCATGGTTCGCTACGAGGCCCCGGCCCAACTTGCCCCACCAGTCATCGAACGGATCAAAAGCCTTGCCCATCGAGTCTGGAATGAATTGGGCCTGCGAGACATTTCCAGAATGGACTTTCGCGTGCGCAAAGGCGAGGAACCCGTATTTCTTGAAGTGAATCCCCTTCCCGGCCTGGATCCTGTCACCGGTGATCTTTGCATCCTCTCCAAAGGGCATGGGATCTCCCATGGTGAGATCCTCCAGCGAGTAATCTCCTCCTGCGCCAAGCGGCATGGGATGGATTCCAGCCTGGGAGCCGGGGCTTGATGCCGGAGCCTCATCCCTCCCAAGATGAGATGGCATCCCCTCATGAGGCGGGGGCGCAGCCACTTGCCGAAAAGGAAACCTCCTCTTCCTTTTCTCCGGATGCCCCGTCTGCCCAAGCAAAAAACGAAAAAAACCTCCCCCAGTACCCTGTGGAGGTACTGATTCTGTTCAACCAACCCGTTCTACCCCAGGACCATCCGCTCAAGGAATCTGAGCATGAGGTGGAATTTATTGTCGAGCACACCCGTAAAACCCTCCAGGCCGCGGGAATGACAGTTGAGACCTTGGGTGTCGGCCGTGATCCCTTGGTCCTAGTGCGTGAGCTTCAGGCACGCAAACCTGAAGTGGTGTTCAACCTGTTTGAGGGCTTGGGCGATGCGGGAGGAACCGAATCCACCGCGGCGGGCATTCTGGAATGGCTTGAAATCCCTTTCACCGGATGTCCCTCGCCCGCGCTGTCGATTGCCAGGGACAAGATTTCCTCCAAACGACTTTTGGCTGGAGCAGGTTTGCCTGTGGCAGGATTCCTTTGCCTGCACGACCAACGGGTGCCAGCCTGCCCTTTTGAGTGGCCTGTCATCGTTAAGCCGGCCGGGCAGGATGCCAGCGTGGGAATTGACCACAATAGCGTGGTCAGCGGCCAGGAATCGCTGGTACGGCGTGTTGACCATGTGCTCAGGGAACATGGCGGTCCAGTCCTGGTGGAGGAATACCTGCCCGGACGTGAATTCAGCGTGGTGGTCATCGAGCGCGCCGGCGAAGGATTGGTTAACCTACCCGCCTTTGAAATCCGCTTTGAACGGGAAGGCCCCGGAGTCTGGCCCATTTTCACCTATGATGCGAAATGGGAAGTTGAATCCGAGGACTTCCACAACACGCCACTGGATATTCCCGCGCACATCGATGAGGAGATGCACCGCAAGCTGGGTCGAATCGCCCGGGAAGCATTCGAAGTACTCGGCTGCCGCGACTATGCCCGGGTTGACTTCCGATTGGACGGACTGGGTGAGCCTCGCATTCTCGAACTCAATCCCAATCCCGATCTCAGTCCCGAAGCCTGTCTGGCATCCACCCTGGAGGAATGCGGCCAGGTGAGCCACGAGGAGTTCCTGGTGGAATTGATCCTCAGGGCCCACCAGCGGGGAGGCTTCATGCGCACCGTGCGTTCCATGGCACCCAAGCCCAAGACAGACACAAGCCCCTCCCAAGAATCGGCGGGTTTTGAAAACCCGTTTTCCGGCGATTCAGAGAATTCAAAGAATCACGGCTTGTAAGCCGCGTAACAACTGGCTGTTTCCCACAGCTTGACTTCCACCACCGGAAAACCTAGCGACTTCGCCTCGTCAAAAATAAGCTTGGCAATGCTCTCAGCCGTGGGATTCACATCCATCACAAAGACCGGCTCCCCCTGGGAGCGCAGATACTCCAGGGCCGGGTCATTCCGATGCAAGATCATCCGGTGATCCAGGTGATCATCAATCCACTTGCCCAGCGTCTGCTTGAGCCTGCTGAAATCCATCACCATGCCTAGTTTGTCCAGCGAAGGAGCCTCCAGGGAGATCACAGCGGTACCGTTGTGGCCGTGCAAATAACGGCATTTTCCCGCGTACTCCAGCAACCGATGGCCGTAACAGAAAGGAATCTCACGGGTCACGCCGTACATGGTTTCTCCTTGGTTGCCGGGGCATAAGTGGTTGGATCGGGAACGCCAGCATGGATGAATGCCTCCTGGCGCTCATGACATTTGTTGCACCGGCCGCAATGCATTCCCTCGACCGGCTGAATGCACGAAAAGGTCCATTCCAGAGGCATTCCAGCCCCTCGTCTAATGACATCGGTTTTTTGGAAATGCCGGTAAGGGAGTCGAACATTCAATCGGCCGTTCACTGCCTGGTTCACCAAAGACGCCATGGACTCGAAAAACTCGGGGCTGGCATCCGGAAACGGATTACCCGCCAGCGGGGCCAAGGCAATCTCGTGGATTCCATGTAGGTGGCAGAAAATCATCGATTTGCACAAAAGAAGAAGGTTTCGCCCGGGGAGGTAAACCGCCTCATCCGGGCTTTTAGAATCAGGTACCGGGCCCACCCCGGTGCTCCAATGGGCCCCGTACAAATCCCTGGACGGTTGGTCTAGCACAACCAATGAATAAACAACACCTCGGTCGAGTTGGCGTAAAAACTCGCGGCAATGATTCAGTTCCTCCGACTCCCAATGGAGTCCTGACCGGACATAGAGAGGAAGGACCGGCCTTCGCCCTGCCTCCTCTCCCAGCAAAACGGCACTATCGAGCCCCCCACTGAGCAGGACAGCCAAAGTCCCGGGCAGGTAATCACGGGGTTCTGACAAGGATTCAGTTTTTTCCATGGCTTCATGGTAGGCGGGAAACCGGCATCAGGAAAACCTATGGTTTCATGGGAAAAACCTTCCCAATTACTTGCCTGGGTGAACCCTTGGCCAAATCCCTTATACTTTCAGGAGGATGTGGCCCTAGCACCCGAATAACCGTCGGGCCGGGCTGAATTGTTGTCCGTTTCGGCAGGCGGGATAGTCATGAAGGACCTGACAGGCCTAGGTCCCTGGGTAAGGGCCAATGCGTCACTGCAAGGGATGCTGTTCCAAGGGATGGCAGGGACTGCCGCGTTTCTGGCAGAACCGCCAACCCTGGATGATTTGACCAGGCTGATTCGGGCCTGCCAGCAAGGCGGACATTCCCTTAGGGTTCTGGGGGAGGCCAACAATGTTTTGGTAGGGCCAAACCCCGTACCCGGAGTGGTGCTTCGTTTGACCGGCCAGCCCTTCCTTGAAATCTCCGTGCATCAAAACACGGTGCGTGCCGGTGGTGGCGCCTCCGTGGACAGCGTGGTGGCAGCAGCCTGCAAGGCGGGGCTTTCCGGCTTGGAAACCCTGATCGGCATTCCTGGCTCCGTGGGTGGAGCTCTTCGCCTGAACGCACATGACGAGGCAGGCGACATCGGGGATCATGTTCGCAGGGTGGAGGTGGTCACCGTAGATGGCCAAATCATCACCCGGGAGCGGGATGAACTGAAATTTGAAAGCCAGGGAAACAACCTGGACGATGCCGTCATCGCTGTGGCTGAATTCGAGTTGGAACCGGAACCTGAGGACGCCATCCTGCGGCTAATGAAGCGCACCTGGATGAAGCGGAAGGTCCACCAACCGCTTCGTTTCGGAGCCATGGGGCCGGTTTTCCAGGAACCCAGCGGCCTGAATGCGGGTGAACTGATCACCAAAGCCGGATTGCTTCGCCATCGCGTGGGTTGCGCGGAGGTGAGTCACCGGGACGGCAATTACCTACTGGTGCGTTCACCGGCCAACGCCGATGATATCCTTCGGCTTTTGGAATTGATTCAACAAAGGGTACGCGAGCGTTTCCATGTCGACCTCGAGCGGAAAATCGCCGTCTGGTGACGGGAAACGACGCTCCCGGAAAAAAGCCGGTCCCGCCAAACCGGATTTCCTGGAACCGGAAGGCATCCCTGCGGATTCCCCCTCCGTCGAGCCCGCCAAA
>Ga0169931_10003214_pt1 | contig 26057 bp, 30 predicted proteins | sample Kivu_15m_20L_FD_129675 | JGI IMG/M metagenome (GOLD analysis project Ga0169931, IMG submission 129675) | Freshwater microbial communities from Lake Kivu, Western Province, Rwanda to study Microbial Dark Matter (Phase II) - Kivu_15m_20L... | ecosystem: Environmental > Aquatic > Freshwater > Lake...
AGCAGTGTAAAAGCAGCATGGGACTCCTATCGCATGCTGATCACCTTGGCCGAGCAGATGCCAGAGCCAGACGAAAGCTGGCTCAAACCTATGGAAAAAGATTCCCGCCTCGATACGGCCAATCATGTTCCTCCAACTGAAGAAGAAAAAGCCAAACATAAACAAATGCTAGACTTACTGGTCAGGAGCATATGACATGAGATTCAGATCATGGTTGACCGAAATGTGGTATCGACATCGCGACGAGCGTGAAGCGTTCAATCAGGCCTGCGACTATGATCTCAAACACTATTTCAACAAGTACAAATATTGGCTTAAGAGAGAATACAGGCATCAACGTGACAAAGGTAAAAAATAAAGTCTTCCTGCTCAGCTGGGACATGTATGGTCTGGAAAGCCTGCTGGATCTGACCACTCTTGAAGTCTTGCGCGAACAAGAAGAAAAGATGCGGATGGTGGCTATCCTCAGCGACCCAGAAGCTCGTGACCCCGGGGATCAGACTGGTTCGGCGTTGAACAGGGCCGTGCAGAGCATATTGATGCGAGCCAGAGTCAACAATCATCGGCACTACGAAGTATATACTGTGCAGGTATCACCAGGTATAACCGAATCAGACTTACAGGTTCTCTTCAAACAAGATCCGCAAGGTGCTGCCGAACTCATAAGAGAACGGGGCAATCGTTTGTACAGCGACCGCATCAGTCTCGGCACTGCGGTTATAACTTAACTATTTTCTGCGGCATGGCTACCACAACAGCATGGATTGAAGCACAACGTCCCTTGGCCGAGTATGCTTATTCCCTGAAAAAGAAGTACAAGCTCACAAACGGCCTCAGCAAAAAAACATTCATGAGCATGTACGACGCAGGTGAGATACAGCTCAGTGGAGTGTTTGAAAATCTATTTGTTACGACCAGACAGCTAGCAGGACTGGCAGTATCAAAGGTCAGCGGTGCCAACTTTGATTTTGTTGATGGTAACGGCGATCCGTTGGGGGATTTCAAGACCGGAGTTTTACAAAAAGACGGTAAAACACGCAGATTCGTTATCTCAGGTGTAGGAAATAAACTGGGAACTATCTATGCCGTGACTTGGAACTGGATGACTGGGAAGGTTAATTTTTTTGCTATTCCTTATCATAATATAGAGAGCGGGCATCCCAGCTGCGGTTACAAGATAATGGTGTGTCCTACAACTGGACAGCGTACCAAAGGATACTATAATCTACACTGCGCCTATGACTCATGGGAGGACATGTGTCGGGCCTAAAAATATCATGTTAGGATTCGGCTGAACTTTTGACCTCCATACGCCAGCTGCCATAAGTACAAGCATGAGTATCGAAAATCTTATCGATGAGATAAAGCAGTCGACCAACATCCATAAAAATCAGCTGAAACTGCGAGAACAGATTTTAGGTGACCTTATGGTACCTCACAATGGCGGGCTATTCAAAATCACACCGGAGCTTATGGCGTTTCTTTCTATCTGGCAGGATCAAGAAATCTATCTTGAAGACCAGTACGGAAACCCTGTGCAGTGCCAGCGCGAGATTCTGTTGGAGCAGTGTCGGCAGCAGTATCACAAGGTCATGAATCGCTGGCATCTACAACATGAAGAAATCAAGCGCATCCGGAAAATCTAAGGGCGTACTGGCATTCGCAAGCAACACCCCAGAAACAGATTATGAACGCATAGGCCATTTCGCACTGGACCTTGCACGTCATCATCTTGATGTACCTGTGCGTTTGATAGTGCCCGAAACACCGTTAGGGTGGAACAATCACAGGATGGATGTGATCAGTGGTACTCCAGTAGCATGGAACAACCATGGACGATTTTCTGCGTTTGATAACTCACCGTGGGATGAAACCATAGTAATTGACGTGGATTATCTAGTGTTGACTGATAGATTGAACAGGCTGTTTAACAGTGGCCAATCCCTATTGTTGTGTCATGGAAATTCGTTCTCACAAAACAAAGACAGCTCTACATCATGTGTGGACCCAGTCTGGGCCACAGTATTTTATTTCAAGAAAACATCACGTATAGAACAATTCTTTGATCTCATAGGACGGGTGCAAAGAAACTGGGATTACTATCGTCTGGTGTTTGGAATCGTGAGTCGATGCTATCGCAATGATTTGGCGTTTGCTATAGCCGAATTGATTATGAACGGGTATGCCTTTTCGTCCAGCACCAGGATGCCATTTGATATCACTACCATGGAAAATCCTGTGAGAGACATATCCATCAATCAAGACTGGCTCGTGGTCAGATCCCATGATGCCGCTGATGTTTATCCAAGACAGGACCTGCATGTGATGGACAAGCATTGGTTACAAAGTGATGCTTTTGAAAGATTTGTGCAGGAGGCCAAACAATGAGCATGGGGGTATTATGCATGGCGCAGAACAACAGCCATGTCAACTATCTTCAGCTGGCGTATGCTCAGAGATTGAGCTTGGCCTTGACCAATCCCGATCTGCCATATGCTGTGATAACTGATCAAGAGAGCTTGCTCACACTGGAAGTATCGCAGCGCGAAGCATTTGATCATGTGATACTGCTAGAAACAGACTGGGCCAAAGATCAGGAATGGAAACAAAGGAACGACTGGCAATTGTTTCATCTCACCCCTTTTAGAGAAACTATCAAAGTAGAATCAGATCTGCTGTTTGTGCGCAGCATCTCTCATTGGTGGCCAGTGCTGCGACACAGAGATTTAGTACTGAGCTTGGGTTGTGTAGATCACAAACACCAGACAAGCGATAAACGCAACTATCGCCGCGTGTTTGACTTGAATCATTTACCAGACACTTACAGTGGATTAATGTACTGGAGGAAATCTCAGCTGGCACATAAATTTTTTCATACCACCGGGAGACTCTATGATAACTGGGAGCGAGTGCGTAAGTCACTGATAGCCTGTAACGATCCCGGCAGCAACGACTTGGTGTTTTCGCTAGCAGCAAGAATCCATGGAGAACATCTATGTACTTTGCCTACGGCAGATTTTTTCCGCATTGTACACATGAAGCCAGCACATGTGGGAATACCTGAATCACAGCGATGGCACAGGAGATTTAACACAGAAGTCTCTCCGCCGTATATAAGGATCAATGGTATAGAACAGATGCATCCCTTCCACTATGTAGACAAGTCGTGGATGGATCAAAATTTGATAAGAAAGTATGAACATGTCGCAGCAGATCGATGAAGCCATTAGGATTTTTATGGAGTATCAGGCCAGGTGTCGAGAAGCTCCTCCATTGGAATGGCGTTACTATCACAGAGCAGATGGACATCTTAAAGAAATAGTTTCAGGTCCCCCATGGCCACAAACAGATGATTCGTTTGTGACCATACAGGAAAGTCAACTGGATCGTATAACTGCCACAGGAACCAAGGTAATACAAGGACAGTTGATTTTTATTGACACTCGACAGGATCATGTGTTAAAATTAAAAGAGCAGGTAGATGGAGAACACCGTGCTGTAAACGGACATATGAGCATAAAATTGGAGCCCGGAGAGTCATACATAGATGTTAGATCATACACACAGAACACCAATTGACATAGCAGATCTAGATGTAATATTTCTCACCTACGACGAACCTAAAAAAGAAGAATTTTGGGTCAAAGTCAAAAATTCTATTCCTTGGGCCCAGCGAGTGGATGGCGTGCGAGGATCGGATGCTGCACACAAGGCAGCAGGCGAGGTCAGCAGCACCGACCGCTTCATACTCATCGACGGTGATAATCTTCCAGATCCAAGTTTTTTCAATCTCCAACTGATATTAGATGACACAAATAGAAACTGTGTGTTTCGTTGGAAGGCACGTAATCACATCAACGGCCTGATCTATGGAAATGGTGGTATCAGTTCTTGGACCAAAGAATTTGTAGCTAACATGCGTACCCACGAAGCCACCGATGGTCGCACAGAAAGCCTGGTAGAGTTTTGTTTTGAACCCAACTACTGGGCCATGCACGATTGCTACTCAACTACATATCCTAATCAGAGTCCTTTCCAGGCCTGGCGTGCCGGTTTCCGCGAAGGAGTTAAAATGTGTCTAGATCGAGGTGCTCGACCGGCTGCAAGCGAATTCAAAGAGCGTGTGCATAACAGGAACCTAGATAGGCTGACCATATGGCAAAACGTAGGACTAGATGTTGATCAAGGAGCCTGGGCCATTGCTGGCGCTAAACAAGGTACTTGGAAAACCATGTTAGCCGATTGGAACTACACTTTGGTTCAAGATTTTGCAGAACTAGAGCATCTTTGGAACACAGAAGTAAAAATGCAAGACCCGTTGGAAATGATCGACCACCTAGGACAGGATCTTCATTATCACTTGGATTTGCCCATGTCATTCATGACTGTATCTCAGAGCAGATTCTTCAAGCATCATTATCGTAGCAATTTCGTCAATCAAGGAATCATGACTCGTGACCAGTGACTTCAAAGCTGCCGCAGAACTCATGCGGAAAAAACTCGGCAGAGGCTTGTGTCTGGCCAAGTGGCAACAGGTGAGTCTTCACCTAGGCACTGGAATGAACAACAGTTGCTATCATCCTCCCTTGCACGAGATTCCCGTGGATCTCATTGCCACAAATCCTTATGCGTTACACAACACCCCGCATAAGAAAGAACAAAGAAAAATCATGCTGCGTGACGAACGTGCCGCAGAGTGTGGCTACTGCTGGAGCGCCGAAGACAACAAACAGTTAAGCGATCGCCATTATAGATCAGGCGAACCTTGGGCGCAGGATCATTATAACACTATCAAAAACAGCACCGGAGATGAAGATGTCCTACCTAGTTATGTTGAAGTTAACTTTAGCAACGTTTGCAATCTTGCATGTTCTTACTGTTCTCCACAGTTTTCTAGCACATGGGCGCAGGAAGCAAATCGACTGGGTGCTTATCCTACAAGCAATCGTCATAATGATCCTGAGTATTTTGCTGGTCGTAGGAAACCCATTCCCGTCCGAGAACACAACCCCTACATTGAAGCCTTCTGGCTGTGGTGGCCAGAACTGTATCCACAGTTGAAACACCTGCGGCTCACCGGCGGTGAACCACTCATGGATCACAACACCTATCGTGTGTTTGAATACGTGCTGGCCTTGCCCAAGCCGGACCTGCATCTCGACGTGACCAGCAATTTTTCTGTAGAATCAAAACTGTTTGACAAGTATATCGATCATGTGCAAAGGCTGTGCAAAACACAGATAGAACATTTCATGCAGTATGTGAGCGTAGATTCAGGCAGGCCAAGATCTGCAGAATACATACGTCACGGATTGAACTACGGGCGCCTACAAAACAACGTGGAGAAGTATCTTACAGATGTTCCAGAAAAAAACAGCCTCACATTCATTATCACAGTAAACAATCTCAGCATCACCGGGCTACAGGAGCTGCTGGACTGGATCCTAGAGCTGCGAGCGCGATACAGTCGTACCTATCAACGTGTATGGTTCGATACTCCTCTGCTACGAGCCCCACGATGGCAGAGCATACAGATACTGACTCCTGCATATCAGCATGCTCTGCAGAATCTGATAGAATGGATGCGAGAACATGAGATGGGAGATGGGCTCGTAGGGTTCAAGGACTATGAGATACAGCGCATGGAACGCAACTTGGCTTGGATGACAGAAAAACAAAACGAAACACAGATCAAGAAAGATCGTGCCGACTTCTATAGATTTTTCAGCGAACACGATCGCCGGCGCAACACTAGGTTTCTCGAGCAGTTTCCTGAAATGAGAGAATTTTGGAGCATGTGTAAATTTTATGCCGAAGAAGGATGAAGAGACATATCTCGACTACAAACGTCGAGTGATTGATATCAAGAGCGAGAGCTTTTGTGGTGCCAAATGGTACAATGCTACCATATGGCTAGGATCCGGCATGACCACCAGCTGTCATCATCCACCTGCACATCGTATACCACCAGTGCATCTGCTAGAAGAAAACCCCAGCCTCATCCACAACACTCCGGAGAAAAAACAAGATCGCGAAATGATGCAACGCGGCGAGAAACCCGCAGGATGTGATTACTGCTGGCGTATGGAAGATTTATCCCAAGATACTGTAAGCGATCGCGTGTACAAAACTGTAATTTATACTGAAGAGGAGTTAGAAAATGCCTTTAACACATCAACAAATACCAACGTCAACCTCAGGACGTTGGAAATTGCTTTTGACCGAACTTGCCAGTTTGCTTGTTCTTACTGTAACCCTGCTTTTAGTAGCACGTGGGTTAATGATATACGCCGTAGCGGACCCTACATTGACTTGGTATCAGATGGGCGCGGCCATTTTAATCATGCTCATGATCATAGTCAACTTTATAAATTCGGTGAGACTAATCCGTACGTGGAGGCTTTTTTCCGCTGGTGGGAGTCGGATTTACACCGCACCCTCAGAGAGCTCCGCATTACCGGTGGAGAACCACTCATGTCAGGTCACACCTGGAAACTGCTCGATTGGTTTAGAGCCAACAAAGGAGCAAGCTCAACTAGACTTGCCATTAACTCAAACCTCGGTCAAGAAGTAGATCTCGATCGATTGATGGAAAGCATTGATGGAACAGAAGTAGATCTATACACCAGCAACGAATCAATTGGTTCGCATGCGGAATACATACGAGATGGTCTAGTATGGGAAGATTGGATCCGCAACGTAGAAACTGTGCTGTCTAGCAAAAAGTTTCGAGAAGTACATGTGATGTGTACCATCAATGCTTTGTGTCTTGAGAGCTTGCCGGAGTTCCTCGACTTGATTGTCAGCTGGAAACTGCGACATGGAAGAAACTTTCCTAGCTTTACTTTGAACATCATGCGCTTTCCCAGCTTCCAAGGTGTACTGACCTTGCCAATAGATGCAAGGAAACAACATGCAGAGCGCCTGTCTCAGTTCTTGGTGCGTCACAAAGGACACAACTATCTTCATGACCACGAGATAGCTCATGTAAATAGATTAATAAGTTATTTGCTAGACAATCCAGATCCTGACAATCAGGCTCTGCTGCGCCGAGACTTTGTGGCATTTTACAAACAATATGACCAGAGAAGAGGCAAAGATTTCTGTGCGACTTTTCCAAAACTAAAAGAATTTTATGAGCAAAATTAATTATCCCAGTGATTATGTTTACCACAGCAGGGTTCCTTTGCAGGCCAATATCGCCGCCATGCCACAACGGCATCAGGACCTGCTGACCAAAGATGAGTACTTTTGCATGCTGCCTTGGATACATCTGCATGCATTTCCCGACGGCAGAGCCTACCCTTGCTGCCTGAGCGAATACAACATGCCCATAGGCGATCTAAAAACGCAGACCATGCGAGAAGTATGGAACAGCGAAGGCCTAAAGAAGATTCGTGTGAACATGTTAAACGCACAGCCCAGCAAAGAATGCAACAGATGCTATGAGCAAGAACGTGCTGGTTTTGTGAGCATGCGGCACAGCAGTAGCCAGAATTTTGGGCAACACGTGGATCTGATCGAAGATACCAAGGCCGACGGCACCGTAGAAGATTTCAAGCTGCGCTACTACGACATTCGATTCAGCAACGTGTGTAATTTTAGATGCCGCAGTTGTGGTGCGGTATTCAGTAGCAACTGGTACAATGACGAAGTAAAGCTGTATGGTCCCAAGAGCCAACCTCGCATCATGTATGCTGGAAGACACGAGGACGACATGTGGGAACAGATGCAGGAACACATTCCGCATCTGGAACGCATATATTTTGCTGGCGGCGAACCGTTGATCATGGAAGAGCACTACAGACTCTTGAACGAACTGGTAAGGTTGGAAAAATTTGATGTTTCATTGGTATACAATACCAATTTTAGCAAGCTGGCATACAAGGATCAAGATGTGCTGCAACTGTGGAAAAAATTCCGTAGCGTGAGTGTAGGAGCCAGCTTGGATGCCAGCCATGCTCGTGGGGAGTACATGCGCAAAGGAACTGACTGGGAAGAGATAGTAGAAAATCGCCGGCGCATGCAGGCCATTTGCCCTAATGTGGACTTTTATGTCAGTGCCACTGTGAGTATCTTTAACGCATGGCATATCTCGGACTTCCACCGCGAATGGGTAGATCTCGGGCTCATACGTGCTCAAGATATCAATATCAATATTTTGCAGAGCCCAGACTGGTATCGCGTAGACATATTACCACAGGAAATCAAGGATCAAATCAGGACCAAGGTACATCAGCACCTCGAGTGGTTAGAGCCGCTGGACCGCATGACTCGGGCAACCAGTGGGTTTAATGGACTACTGTCTTTTATGGATGCACAACAATCGCAGCATCTACTCCCGGAATTTTTCAAGAAGACTAAAGAACTGGATCTCCTACGCGGAGAAGATTTTTTTAACACGTTTCCCGAACTAGCAGGATTGCAGTCGTATGTTGCCGAATAAAACAATATGTGCTTTACCTTGGGTCAGCGTAGAGGTGACTCCAGGCGGCAACTACAGACCATGTTGCCTGGCGCACGATGATCTCACACACCAAGGCCGTAAACTAGAAGCTGCAGACACTATCTCTACGGCCTTTGCTAGCGACAGCCTCAGGCAGTTGCGGCAAGAGTTCCTAGAAGGAAAGAAACCAACCACATGCGAACGCTGCTGGAACGAAGAATCGGTGGGTAAAACCAGCAAACGGCAACGGCATCTACAAAAATTCCACGCCAAGAAACAGCTGGACAAGATCAACTGGAGTGTGGATTCTCAAGATCAACTTTGGTTTTTGGATCTCAAGCTGGGCAACATCTGCAATCTCAAATGTCGCATTTGCGGGCCTTGGAGCAGCAGCCGATGGGCACAAGAAAATATGGATAGAGCATATCAAAATAAATACCGAAAATTAACAATGGCCTACATAGAACAAAAAAAGAAAGAGTGGCCCAGACACAGCCCAGAATTCTGGCAGGATCTCGAAACTCTGCTGCCTAATGTAACAGAGTTTGAATTTACCGGTGGTGAACCATTCCTGATAAGCGAACACTTTGATGTTCTAGAAAAAGCAGTAGAGCTAGGTGTGTCCCAACAGATAGACTTGCATTATAACACCAATGGCACGGTTTGGCCACAACAGGCGCACATATGGAAACACTTTAATCGTGTAGAGATAGCCTTCAGCATAGATAACATAGGAGAAAAGTTTGAATTGGAGCGCAGTGGAGCCAATTGGAACCAGCTGCTTGCCACGATAGCCTCAGCAAGAGAGTTTTTCTCTGTCAAGCGGATACAGTTGCAAGCCTGTGTTACTGTAAGCGTGTACAACATACTAGATCTTCCAGAGATCTGTGCATGGCTGGATCAACAGCACTTTGACAGCGTGTATCTAAATCTACTGCACGATCCCTGGTACTTTAATATCAGCAGAATGACCGATCAAGCCAAAGCTCGGGCCGCAGAGAAACTTTCTGTATTGTTTGACCATGAGAAATTTAGCGACGATATCAAGCAAATTGCAGCTTTCATGCAGGCCGGTGTATCCAGCGATGGTAAAGAATTCTGTAGGGTTGTCAAAGACATCGATATTGTTCGCAAGGAAGACTTTTCTCGCACTCACCGAGATATCGCACTGACTATGAATTATGGATCATGATCTAGTTTTTATCAGGCGCAATCTCGGGCTACCATCTACAAAAAACATAACACCTGGGTTATGTAATTATCCATCACACGTGGTAAACATAGACAGCCATGGCAGAGTATTTGTCTGCTTTTGTGAAGCTTGGCTGCCGTGGAGTCTAGGACACGTAATGGATTTTGAATCTATCGCAGACATTTGGCAGCATCCACTTAAAAAGACAATAGAGCACAGTCAGCGCCAAGGCGAGTATGCTTACTGCGATACTGTACACTGCGGAGTTACTCAGTCGCCTCGTCGACTTTGTTCCTTGCAGATATATATTGGTATCGATGATAGCTGCCAGTTGACCTGTCCTAGCTGCAGATTAGAACCAGTGTTTGAAAAAGAATTTGATATCAAGCTGCCATGGGTGCAAAGAATAGTACAATGGATCAACAAACTAGAAAGCCCGCTTCCAATTGATATCCTAATAGGATCCCATGGTGACCCTTTTGCCAGTAGATTATATCGTGGGCTCATGACCTATCTAGCCTTGTTGAAAGTTCCGGTGCGTTTTCAGTTGAGGACCAATGGACTGTTGCTTTCTAGATACCTTGATGAATTACAAATCCTGCCCAGGCTATCGAAACTGGAAATCAGCATAGACGCCGCCGAGGCCTACACGTACGAACAGGTAAGACGACCCGGAAAATGGCAGTCCTTGATAGAAAATCTAGACTATTGCTTGTCTATACGCACCAATAAAAATCCATTTCGTGTGCTTGCTAACTTTGTGATACAAAAGGCCAATTATCGAGAAATGCCCGCTTTCGTAGAATTGTGCAGCAAGTATCATATGTTTCCAAACTTCACTGTGCTACAGGACTGGAGCACATTTTCGTACAAAGACAACGCAGTGCATCTGTCAGACCATCCTTGCTACCAGGAATTTGTCCAGGTAGTAAATGATTCGCTCGTAAAAAAAACCATAGGAAAAACTCTTGACCACTGGATCAAACGATAAACTTTGCATGGCGCCTTGGGTGCATACTTATCTCTCGCCGCAGACCGAAAGACGTATGTGCTGTGCCAGCCGAGAGCCTGCACAGAACTTTCAACAGTATATTGACACGGCCGCAGGATCAGGACGCTATATTCCCATTACTCTAGAAGAACATTGGAATTCAGATCACATGAAATCAGTGCGTCGCAGGATGCTGTCAGGCGAAACCTTGCCCGAGTGTGAGGTTTGCAATGACCGTTTGCTCAATACTGATGTATACCGAAGTTACTTCAATCGTATGTTTGGCCATCTATACACCCAGGCCATGGAAAATACCAGTCCTGATGGTTACACCTCCATGCTGCCTGTAAGTTGGGACTACCGATTCTCTAATCTTTGTAATTTCAAATGTAGGATGTGCGGCGACATGCTATCCAGCGCATGGGAAAGTGAGCAGCGAGCACACAATGCTATTGACTGGAGCGATAGAAAAAACAGCTGGATGCAGCCTGATGTGCGAGAACAGATACGACAGTTCCAAGACACAGTGGTGGAACAAGAATTTGCTCAAGCGGTAGAACAACATCGTGTAGAAGAAATCTACTGGGTAGGTGGTGAACCACTAATGTATGAACAACACTGGCGATACATGCGGCGCATTATTGAATTAGGAGATGGAAAGAATGTTTACGCAAGATACAATACCAATCTTAGCCGTGTTAACTATCGTGGGTGTAATCTTTACAGTGATATTTTGGATCATCTACGAGATTGGCAAATTTGCGCAAGCCTTGACGGCACTGGAGAGATCGGTGAGTATATTAGGACAGGACTCGATTACCAGACCTGGGTCAACAACTTCAAACAAGGAGTACAATCACAAAAGTATCGCAGACAAATGCGAATAGATTTTACCCTGACCTTGCCGGGTATGTTTGAGATAGAGAACATACAACAGTTGGCAAAAGACCTGGGTGTCGATGTTTTAGCAAAGGTAGTGTTTAGTTTTAGTCCTGACATTGTGATGTCACCTCTTGCCCTACCTAGAGAGTTATTAAACTCCTGGGTAGATGAAATTTTGCAGTCCATTGATAAAGGGCCGTTGCAGGAAATGCTAGAGCAGCTTAAGACAAGACCTACCTTTGCTGAACAATACGAAGAAGAAAAGTATCTACAAGGATTATCTCAAGGTAAACAAAGGATACAACAACTAGAAGCTCGTAGGCCCGGTGCCACTATGGATCGCATACTGAGCCAACGAGCAGATGTACACAAATGGTGGCGTAGCATATGATTCGAATCGTTCTAAAAAATACAGACACCGGTCGAGAGATTGATTACACGATAACTCCAATGGATCATTTGTTATCTCGTGATTGGCAAGTCGCACTAGACGAAATACTAGAACAACGCCTTACATTGGAAAAAGCCTTTTGTTTCTTGGGATTTCCTAACACGCCGCGGAATTTAGAATATCTCTGCGGCAGACTGAACAGCAGCATTCACAAGATCAATTGTCATGATTGGGCGCAACACGGTCTAGAGCCGTATCGTATAGAAGATCACTTCACTCCGGATACTGTGAGATTTGGCAAAGAATATTACAATCAATCCCACACTGAAATGGACATGATCTATTACGATCTCAAACACGAACCTCTCAATCGCTTGCACAATCATTTTGAACGATTGCAAGGTACAGTAGAGCATACTAGTAGATATTTCTTGGCGGCTCCTGATACCATACGGTCTGCAATCGGAGTGTTAAACACTGTGTGCCATGAAATCGAGAGTTTGGTACTCAGCCAGCGAAAACACATTCTGTTGCCGGAGTGGACTAGACCCAGCCAGATCACATCTTTTCGTTACGCTGCTAGATACCCGTTAACCGATGAGCACAGAAAACTATTTTCACTAAATCGTTACGACAGGAAACTGGGCACAGTGTACATGCATTGGGCACAGATCGGAAAAACACTGTTTGAAGTTTTCCGCGACGAGCATGCGCCTGATATCAGTGCTACCACATGTGAAGCTATCACTCATCTCAAGTATTACAGTGGAGAATTTGATATTGAATGGGGAAGAGATGTGGCTCGAGGTACATACCTATGGCATGATAAACAAATGTCTGAATTCTATCAGTGGCTGACACGTTGTGGATTCGATCCTGACGACCCCAAGCTGAGCTTGGGATATCTTCCTATCGCACAAGTAGACCTAAAAGGCAGCTTCGGAACCGTCGTTCCAGAATCCATATGGTCTATATTAGGTGATCACTTGAACATCCATCGCATTGAAACAGCACAACAATCAATGACTTACGATTATACCTGGCGAGATCAAGATGTATGACATGTGTATAATCAGTTTAGGCGGCGATAAAGAACATTGCAGCAGCTTGCTGGAAAGGTTCCCTCACGCTCGAGTGACCAGATACTACAATGACGTTTTATCTACCATAAAGCGCAGTGTGTGTTATGCCAGGACCACCCACATGTGGGTGGTACTATCTTGTAGTGCTTGTGATTGTTTTGATTTTGAATTTGAGCCAGTGCCTTGGGAACGCTATCAGATTCATGCATGGTCAGCAGGGGATCAAAAATACGGCGACATCATGCTCGTTCCTGTACATGAATTCAAGCAACAGGATCCAGAAAAACTAGAATGGTTCCGAGACATCAACTATCATCCAGATGGTCCCGCTAGGCATGCGTGGCCTGCATTTTTTGCCGGAGATAAAGATCTTACCCAGTGCATAAGGAACACCCCGTTCGAAAGTGAATACGCTTGGTTTACTACCGGTACTGGACTGATGACTGTGCCTTACGTAGAACCTGCCTTGTGGGGTGAAAAACATCATGAATTGATAAGTTTTTCCAAGGATAACGGCGTTAATCTTGTGCCACGAGAAGCAAAAAAACAAGTAGTTACGCAAGTATATGATTATCACAACCTACATCGACGCACACAGGTAGATTCGCAATCACAAGACATCATCTTTATCAGCTACGACGAACCGCAAGCTGATTCAAACTACCTGCTGTTGCAACAACGTTTTCCTAATGCCAAACGTGTGCATGGAGTAAATGGTATGGAAAAGGCCTTGAGAGCCGCTGCCGAAGTCAGCAAAACTCCTTGGTTCTACGCCATGTTCGCCAAAACCAGATTACACGAAGACTGGGATTTTGGATTTGTTCCAGACAGATGGCAGGCACCTAAACATTATGTGTTCAATGCAGTGAACACCATCAACGGATTGTGTTATGGGCATATGGGCATAATACTCTATCACAAGAACACTGTGTTGGATGCGCCACCATGGGAAGAAATAGATGGCATGGATTACACCATGAGCTTTGGCACGGAGAGCATTCCAATCATCAGTGTGTATGGAGAATTTGCTACAGATCCTTATCGAGCCTGGAGGACTGCTTTTAGAGAATCAGCTAAACTCTCTCAATGGTATCGTGAAAACGGTTGTGTAGAAACCGGATATCGCTTGCACACATGGTCATCATGTGCGCAAGGTCCACATGCAAAATGGGTGCTACGTGGTGCCCGAGATGGTATAGCCTATTACGAACAACATCATATGGATCATACAGCCTTGAAACAGATGTTTAGATGGGATTGGCTAGAACGCCATTTTCAAGAACTTTATGCACTTGATCAATGACCACTGCGGCGTTGTAGGCTTGTTCAACACCAGTCCTGGGTTGACTCCTAGATTGCACACAATCAAGCCAATGCTTTAGTTCGTGTTCTACAGGTGACATATCGCTGTCGTATTCGTAGACCAAGCTGTTTCCTATCACGGCCTTTTTATCAGTTACCTGATTATGGCACAAGGTCACTGTGTTAAAATCTTGGTCCCATATGATCTGTCCTCGAGATCCTATCAACACTGTCTCTCTGGTGCGATTGGGCCAGCACCAGCTTGCATCTATATCGTAACTGACGTCATTGGCATGACCCGAAAACTGCACTCTGTCGTACTGATCTCCTGCACTAAGTCTCCAGCCATGTGCTCGAGACACTGTAAGTTGTGGTGTCGTTAGCTCTTGCACTATGGTGATATCATGTGCAGCTAGACTCAATACTGGAGTAGTTCTAGTCTGATAGATTCCCCAATTGAGTCTACGGCTGCTTATGTGACACAGTTCTCCAATGGCTCCGGATGACAGCAGATTTTTTATTAAAGCCATCTGAGGATGATGCACAAAGAGATGTCCTACCATGAAAAGCTGATCTGGCTGTATCATCTGCTGTATCTCGGCTGCTTGTACCGCTGTTTCTACTGCTGGTTTTTCTACGTAGACATCATGACCACGAGTTATAAGATGCATGACTTGATCATAGTGTTGCCACAACGGTGTTGCTATTATCACAGGATCCTGAATATCTATGTCGTCAATTGTTTGACCGTGTTTGGTGTCTACCACACGTGGCGATACTTTTAGTTTTGTGAGACTTTGAGCCAGTTTGCTGCCCCAGTAACCTGCCCCTAATAACCACATGTTCATTTGAACCATGACCTTACACTGCGTACCACATGCTCCACTTGATCGTCACTCATGCTGTACCAACAAGGTAAACTCAAGATTTCTTTCACTGTATGTTCAGCTACCGGGCATGGAACATACCAGCTGGCGTAAGCAGGCTGTAGATGCGTGGTGGTAGCATAGTGTATGTTTGTTTGCACGCCGTGGAGTTCGAGATGCTCTCGCAATTGATCTCTCACCGGAGTCTGTATCACGTACACATAATAGCTGTGGGTGTTACCTGGCTGTAAGGTGGGTGTGGTTACTACTCTACCAAGCTCTTGATTGTAATATCCGGCGATTTTTTGTTTGCGATCTAACCAGCCTTGAAGTTTAGGCAGCTTGGCCAACACCACGTTTGATTGCAGATTGTCTACTCTAGCATTGTATCCAATTTCTACGATGTCATATCTGCCGGTGCGGCCGTGATCTCTGTACATGCGTACTAGATCCATGAATCGTTTGCTGCCTGTGCAGCATCCAGCATCTCCCATGGCTCCGAGATTTTTAACCGGATTGAAACTGAAACAAGTGATATCGGCCATGCTGCCTACTGGCGATCCGTCGAAACGATTGCCTATGCTGTGTGCTGCATCTTCTATCATGCGCATGTTCCAGCGAATGCAGATATCATTAAGTCGTCGTATGTCTGGACACTGTCCATAGATGTCAACGAATAACACTGCCCGGCATGATAGGTCTACTTTGCGTTCAAGGTCGTCGAGATCAATTAGATGCGTGTACGGATCAATGTCCACAAATACCGGCTCAGCTCCTACACATACGATAGCTTCGGTGGTGGCCACAAATGTGTGCGGAGTAGTCAATACCCGATCGCCTGGACCCACCCCGCAGGCACGCAAGGCACAAATCAATGCCATGGTACCGGAACCGGTAGCGGCACAATCTTCTGCGTTTACATATCTTGCGAATACAGTTTCAAATTTAGTTACGTCTGGTCCAGTTATAAAACTGCTGGATGCAATGGTGCCAGCGATGGCCTGATCGATCTCTTGTTTGCAGTCTAGATACTGCTGATGTAGATTGGTAAAGGGAACCTTCACTTGCGCAACCATTCGTAATAGCGGCGGAATCCTTCGGTAATGTCTACTGTAGGGATGTACCCTAGTAGTTCTCTAGCTCGATCGATCTTAAGACTGGCTCTGCTAGGATATTCTGCGTCTTTGTCTTGTATTTCGATATGTCCGTTGCCAGCCACTTTGATAGCCAGCTGTGCAGCTTCTAATAGAGTATGGCTAGCACTGCGGGTTATGTTAAAAGTTTGATTGATAGCGTTTGAATCTAAGGCCGCTGCCACTATGCCAGCTACTGCGTCATCTACATAGGTAAAATCCAGCATCTCCGAAGCTCCTTTGACCCGGAGTGTTTGGCCGCGCATGGCCGCCGTAAGAAATTTGCTTACCACTCGATCTTCAATATCTCGAGGTCCATATACAGCACTGGGTCGTATGATAGCATATTCCATGCCAGTGCGCCTGGCGTAATCTTTAGTCAACCACTCTCCTGCCAGTTTCATGATACCATACTGCCCAATGGGTTTGCAGTCGTCGTCCTCACCAATGTCTTGTGTGAAATCTCCGTAGACCATACTGCTAGAGATGTATACGAATCTACGGACTCCATTGGTCTTGGCAGCTTCCAATAGAGTCATGGTGCCACCCATCATAACGTCGCTGCCCCAGCGAGGATCTGCGCTGACTACCTTTTGTCTGGGAAAACTGGCAAGATGTATTATTATTTCAGGCGCATAATGTCTTACCATCCATTCTGTGCTCTCTCTGCTGTGTGCTAGATCTATGCGATGTATATTAGCTCGGTAGTATTGCCTGCGTTCTTCATGCAAGGATCGCATTTCTTCCTCAGGTACTATACCGTAGTTTGTCTGGTTGTCTAACACGCTGACTTCGTGCCCCAGCTGTTCTAGGCGGGCTACGACATTGTGTCCTATGAATCCGGAACCGCCAGTCACTAGAATTTTCATTTATAACCCCATTTAAGTCTAAATATGATTTCGTCTCTTTCATCCAGTTCACCGGTAATCACCACTCGGTAACCAAACGTTTCTGGACACGGCCTACAATGAAACACCATCTCACCCTGAGCATGATCCATCAACCAACGACCTTTATCGGTCTTCTGCCATTCGGCTATAGGAAATCCTGCGTAGAGGTATGGATCCTCTACATCTCCCATGCTAAATTCATGCAGTATCATGCCTTTATTATACAGCCATGTCAGCTGAAATGCTAGGATGATGGGTGTAATTATCTAACCGAATATCTGCCATGGTGAACCGTGTGATGTCCTTGACGCCTGGGTTTAACCAAAGAGTTGGCGCCGGTAAATGCTCACGTGATAATTGTTCTCGTACCTGATCCACATGATTCAAGTAGATGTGTGCGTCTCCTAGCACATGTATGAACTCTCCTACCTCGAGATCGCACACTTGAGCGATCATGTGGGTGAGCAGGCTATAGCTGGCGATGTTGAACGGAACACCGAGGAATAGATCGGCGCTGCGCTGATACATCTGGCAGCTGAGTCGTCCATCTGCTACATAGAACTGAGCCAAGCAATGACACGGTGGCAGTGCCATGAGTTTTAATTCTCCGGGATTCCATGCACTCAGTATATGGCGTCGTCCGTGTGGATCACGTTGGATACCCCTGATAAGATCGGTCAACTGATCAGTTTCTTGTATGTGTAACATGCTGCCGCGGTCATAGTAGTTGCCAAAGCTGTCGCGAAATGTTTCCTGCTTGTGTTCGATCGGAGTGCGCCAGCGGCGCCATTGCACACCGTACACCCGGCCTAAATCTCCGGGATAGCGAGCGCGATCTTGCCAGTAAGGTGCTGTGGAATTGGCAGTCCAGATGGTGGTCTTTTCGGACGCTCTGCTACCATGTAAGATCTCTCGCAGGCGGTTTTCGTCCCCTGAACCTTCAATGAACCACAGCAGTTCTGATACTACAGCACGCCAAGCCAGCTGCTTGGTAGTTACCGCAGGAAATCCTTCTGATAAATCGTATCGTTGTTGGAGTCCGAACACGCTAATAGTGCCCACTTCAGTCCTGTCTTTGCGAACAGTTCCTTGGTCTAGTACTGTCTGCAGAACCTCGTGATATTGTTTCATAAAGGTCTAAAAATGTTTATGTTTTTATAGGTGCACCAATTTATAGACCTGGCTTCGTTAGGTCGACTGCTCATGATCCTGGTACCTAACATGTAATTATGCATGTCTAACCTAACATCAGTATAGAAAACCCCTTTACGATGTGCTATCCACATCTCGTCACATGCGTCTTTGGTCTCCATCAACAGGTCGGCACCTCCAATGATCCATACATGATTGTTTGGATAGTTCTTCTGTAATTCTTTCACTATAGCTGTAGCATCACCTTTGCGGGCCGAGGCGTAAGGAACATATGAACTCTTGGTCAGCACCACACATTTCCTACCAAGCAAAGGCTTAGGCATTTTAGGATCTTCCCAGGTGCGGCGCCCCATAACGACTATGTGATTTTCAGTGGCTTCTCGAAACCATTGCATGTCTTCATCATCACGAGGCCAGGGCAGGGTACCCCCGTTGCCGAAACCCCCGCGCTGGTCTGTAGAAAAGATACTACGGATCATGATAGCGATTTAAGAATATCGTCGGTAACCGGTTGCACGGTTTTAGCTACTGTTTCGATGCTGATAAAAAAATCCACGTCCTTGATGATTTCGTCCATTTGTTTCAGACGATCGTTTAGTTCGTCTTTGATATCATCCGGATTCATGCCCTCTTCCAAAAGTTGCATGATGTCGATTTCTACCTTGGTGCCATCTATTAGATTAACGTAGATTTTTTCTAGCAGTGAAACCGGCACTTCATCTTTTGTTACGGTTTTTAGTATCTGTTTCCAACGATCTCTGGCATCGACATTAATTCGCTTTGACTTTGGTTTTCGTGCCATTGGTCTTTTTCACTTTCACTGCTGGTGCAATAGAAGTTGCTTCTTTGGTCAGTCTATCAACTTCTGCGAGTAAACTGGCTGCTTCACGGCGCATGCGATCTGCTTGTGCCAACAGTTGATTAGCAATGTCGGCGTCGCTGAGCACTGCATCGGTAGGAACTTCAGCTGGGCGAGCCGAATTAGGAGGAGCTCCTACTTCGCGACCTTCAGTGACTTTTTGTGGCTTTTTGGCAGCTTGTTTTTCTTGCATGCCTGGTTGCCATCCAGTGACCTTGGCATCTAGTTCGGCTAGTTTTTTGATAGCTTCTTCACCCTTGGCCATTTCATCAAGGATATCATTTAGTTCATCTAACCTCACACTGCTTTTTGGATTGGCTTGCACGATCACCTGGTTGGTGGGAACTTTCTGGATCATGCCTTCAGCATGTAAAACTTGCAGTGTATTACGACCATCTGGCATGATGTTACGGAATAGCGCATCCGCGAGATCACTGGCCTGCTGCCCGACTGCGCTTTCTAGCACCTTCATGATTTCATCATGGATCATCCTGGGCAGCAGATCGCTGTATACCAATAGGCACATATGATCTTCTCCGGGCACTCTTCGATACAAGAGTGCGCCCTTGCGATTGTTGTGTTTGACTACGTGTTTTAACATTTTAACTCTCCTCGGATTCCGCTGATGTTTGTCCAGACGCTGCGGTGTCGTCTTCATTTTGTCTTGAATTTATCACGGCTCCAGCTGCTTCAAGGAACGCTAACAGTTTGTCATACACCGCGCCTATCTTGCTAAGTTCTTCAGCTTTCCAGGTTCCGCGCGATGTGGCCAACTGAATGATTTGAGCGATTTGCACAAGATCGCTTACTCCTAGAGTAGCTGGCTTTTGTGCAGGCTCCTGTGTAGATTGTTCTGGCATGATCTCTCCATAAAATTATCTGCTAATTTTATTTAACAGCATTGCGCCATAGAGAGATTTTTTTACTGGTATGTGTTTTGATTTATGCTGTCTAAAAAAAGAGCAAAATAACTGGCCTCGCTGTGTATTTCGAATGCAATCATTTTACACATGCCACGCTTTCCCGATTCTTCTGTGACCATCCGGTCACCGTAGAAAAATCTACCTGACAGATTGATATACACCCAGTCTGAGATGTTTTTTTCATCAGTGTATAAATCAAAACACACCGGCAGAAAATGCGGAGGACAGTGTTCTAATCTCCGCAGTCCATGCACATTCAACGGGTTTATTTCTCGGAATCCAAGCATTCTTTGACAAAGATCATGCAGTCATTGTGTACCCAGATCAATCGATAACCACTGGCGCCCAGCACGTTCATCATTTCGATATACTCAGTAGGATTGGTAGTTTCTTCATCGCTTTTGAGAACCATAGGTATTATGGTGTACTGATATTTTGGCATGGTCAATTTTTCAGTATATCAATCACTTTTTGTTTTTCTTCCTGATATCGCTTCCAGGCGTTGCGGGTACCGTCCCATATCGCCCACTTGAGTGTGAAGCCGGCGATGATGATCAAACCAGACATGTAAAAATAAACTCTAAAAGATTGGGGTGCAGTAAAGGCACATCCGATTAGAAACATGGCCAATATAAAAAACCTTTGCCATGTTTCAAACCTCTTCCATTGCCATCTCAGGAAGTAAAGTATTTCCTTCATTGTTATCCTTTTACAGCGTCTTCATAGTGGGCCCATACGCCAAATGGCGGCTCGCATCCGGGATTGCCTTTGATTATCCAGCATACATCGCAATACTCTTCTATACCCCAGTCGCCACAGGGCATGCCGTCAGTAAACATCACGAATTTTTTTGGTTGGATGTCATTGTCTTTCATCCATGCATAGTTTGCCATAAAATCAGTGCCGCCACCACCCGCCGGTTCATACTCTGTAATATCCTCAAGGTTCTCGCTGGTGAACACTTGCGGGTTGTACACTTCCGTATCAAAACACCATACATGGATCTTGTATTCATCATAGGCTTCCATGATACCCTTGATTTCGGTCATGAAGTCCTTGATGTCGCGCTCACTGATCGAGCCCGATGTGTCAATGGCCACGCAGATGTCAATTTGAGTGCCGGGTAACATACCGGGCATGACAGCGTCTAGGTGCCAACCTCTACGGCTGGGTTTCATCCATGTAAAATCGCTCTTGATTGTACTTTGGATCTGTTGTTCTAGCAGTGTGCGCCAGTCAATCACGCTCTCAGTAAGATCTCTGATCAGTCGCTTGACTCCAGCAGGCAAGTTACCGGCGCCGGCCTGTTGAGCTGCATTGAGCACTGCCTCACGGATCTCATCACGGATCTGCTGTCGTTCTTCATCTGACAGATGTGGACGACCGTTGTTGTCTTTTTCATCATCACCGTCTCCTTGATTATTTCCGCTGCCGTCAAGATGCTCGTCTAACAGCATTTCAACCAGCTGATCCATGGAGATTTTTTTAACGTTTTTCATGAGATCGTCGTAGATCTCTTCTGAGCTCATGCCTCGATATTTTGGATCATACAGCATGGGCACCACGTTGATGCGCTCGCCTACTTTCTGATCCACAAGGTCTGCATTTACAGCAAAATCGTTGGCCACGTTAAAAATCCTAGGGTCTCGATCGCCACGGCGACCCATGTGATCATAAACCGCATGTAGCACTTCGTGCCCAACCAAGAATTCCAATTGTTTGGGAGGAAGTTTCTCAACGAACAAAGTGTTGTAATAAAAATGGCGTCCATCAGTGGCAGCAGTGGGACACCAATCGTCTGCGTTGATCAATGCCATACGAGTCGCAAGGTTGCCAAAAAACGGCGCTTTGAGCAGTAGGGCGATCCGAGCTGTGATCAACTTTTCCCGTACAGCATTGTCGCGGCGCTGATCAAATTCGATTTTAGGCAGATCTTTCTTTTTGACTTTTTCGTTAAGAGTGGTAGTTGCACTGGTCATGCTGACTCCTTGTTATATGTTGCATTGTACGATAGAGTGGACTTATGGTCAAGCCCACTCTGCTCGTTTTAGTTTTTGTCTCTAGCACTGGCCGCCAACACGTACTTACCGAATCGCTTGTGGAACTCATCAAAGTTCTTGAGCTTGGTCGGAATTAGTGGCAGATTGTATGTGGTAAGTGCCACACGCGAACCCATCACCACCAGTTCGGTGTTAAAGTTATCCATCATGTACTTGAGGAAATTGTCCGCCAGCGGGTGCCATTTGTCGAGCTCGGCCTTTTCACCCTTACAAGCAATAAACTTTTCTTGCAGGCTGTAGCACATACTCACTGCCAAGGAATATTGCGCACTCACTTCTTTGGTATCCAAAGTAGTGACCTTGCCGCTGAGCACATCATCGGGCTTGGGCATCTTGCCTGCAACCTTGCGATGAGCCATGAATTTGATAGCAATGCCCTCACCCACTGTACCTGCGATCAAGTTGGTAAGTTCTGAATCAGTCATGTCCGAGTCTTCGCAGAACTGGCTCACAAAGCTCCATGAGCGCGGAGTAGCGAATGCACGGCTGGGACTGCGAGAATCAAAGTCAAAGAGATCTTGTTTGGCGAAGCCGATGTAACCAACTACGTCTTTGTGGATCTTGTTGTTTACGGCCCAGGTTTCCCAGCTGGCATGATCCACTCGCAGTTCTTGGTGAACAAAACGATTGGCCAAGGGTGTTGGCATACGGAAAGTGACGCCTTTGTCGCTTTCACGATTGCCTGCGGCTACCATTACCACATTGTCAGGTAGTACATACTTGCCCACGCGACGATTCAGCACCAACTGATAAGCGGCACTTTGCACTGCGGGTGCAGCCGAGTTCATCTCATCTAGGAACAGCACGATCACAGGATACTGGCTGGCCAATTCTTCGTCTGGCAGATCCACTGGCGCGGCCCAATCCATTTTTCCTAGTTCTTTATTATAAAACGGTATACCGCGGATGTCAGTGGGCTCCATCTGACCTAGGCGCAGATCGATCATGAATCCACCCAGCTCGTCGGTGATGCCTGCCACGAGTTCGGATTTACCGATACCGGGAGGACCCCAAAGGAACAAAGGTCGTTTCTTTTTGAAACAACGAAGTATGCTCTTACGGGCTTCAGTTGCGGTTAGTGTGCGTTCATCGCTTTGTTTGGCCGGCATTGTTTGCTCCTAAAAAATGGTGATTGCAGATCTAGTTTACTGCGGATAAAGATTAGTGTCAAACTTATTTTTGGTGTGTTGGTTTTATGCAACATCAGTATCTAAAATTTTGAGCACACGGGGCGAGATTTTAATATTTGCACTTGCGGCATTGGCTTGGGCTTGCAAGCGATCTACTGCGGATCGTATTTGCGCGAGACTGGTGCTTTGCAACGGCAGCTCGGTGAAATACTGGGCGTTGAGTGCGGTAAATGTTGGATACATGGCTGCAACGACTAGGATGCTGATGGGTTGCTGACTGTATGGATGCTGTTTGACAGACACTTTTGCAAAAAGAGTGTTTGCGGGCGCAGAATTGTAGCGCATGATATAGGCTCCTTATTGTGTAGCCTACAGTATAGCAAAATGGATCTTTTAGGTCAACCTGTCAGATTTGTTGCAAAAATGTTAACTAATACGGGTAATTTAGTATATATCAATCTAATGCGGGATCTTGCCAGGTACGCAACAACATGTTACCACCCGGATCAAACACATCGATCGAGCTGGTTATAGTGAGACTGATGTTGTCACCCGATGCCCATGCGCTTTCTGGTCCAGAACCACCAAATCCACTGAAGAGGTCGACACGGAATTCCAGTCGTTTACCACGACCGCCGTTGGAGCCCGAGTCTCCTGTCAATCGCATGGACACAGTCACCGAAGTATCTGCATAAACGCTGCCGCCGGTTGCAGTGTTTTTTCCTATCTGTTCAAAGCTGGTGGTGCTGACATCCCAGTAACCTCTATCAACTGAAACTCCACTATCGTTGCCCGGAAAAGGCGACCAGCCTCTGTTACCAGTATACCCTATTTCGCATGTACCAAGATCTGCAATCACAATCGCGATAGCACCACTGCGATCATTGGAGGCATTGGCTGCACTGAGTCCAAATCGGATAACACCACCTGAATTGAAAAACCATCGTGCATCATCTGCTTCGGGCCACTCCACAGATCGATTTATCTGAAATGTCCGAGTCACGCTGGCCTGTGGTGCTGTCAAAGAAACCGTTTTGTTCGCAGATGGCAGGGCACGGGCTGTTTTGGTACGGGATTTGCCCATAGAATTACTGATTTGCCCTAAACTGGTGCTTACTGCAGAAATAAATCTTATGTCTCTACCAAACCCCGGTGCCTGCGATAGCACCACATTGGCCTCTTGCTGATGATGCAGAGCACGATTCATGCTGCTGATAAGGCCGATCCATTGCTGTGAAGTCACAGTTGATGCCGCTGACTGGGGATCACCTGCGCTGACACCATCTACCGGCGTCAGCGTGCCAATGGTGTCATTGTAGACTCCTGTGACTATTGGAGGATTTGTACCAATGCTACTGGGAAATCCTGCCACGCTAGCCATGTCTTGATTCATTCCTTTGTTGCCAAATCCTGGACCCCAAAGATAGTTGAGATTGTTGTTAGAGGTTTCCAGTGTGCCGCCGCTGGTGGTACCCCACACAAAGGTGTTGTAATGCTGTGCCTCGATTATATTGTTGACTGCGTATGCCATATCACATGCTCACATTTACTACACAAATCACTAGTTCTTCGTCGCTGCTGTCTTTGTTTTCAAGCGAACGGCCGATCACTGTATTCCAAGAAACTTCGCTATCAAATGCTTTTCGAGCACAACCGGTACCTGCTGACACCAAGCGATCGCCTTTGGCAACTGTTCCTATCACACGCACAGGAACCCGTCCGGTCATGGCCACGCCAGGGTGCGTGGCATCATCACCTGCGTCTGCATTCATCATATACGCAGGAGCAGTGGTTATAACACCAAAAACATCAGTGGAACAGATACCATTTTCTACTGTGATTTCTTTTTCGCCACCTATGCGAACCAAGGTGCCTGGCTTGTACACAGCATCACTTTCAAAGCGTTCTGCCAAGTCAGCGTATTTTGCAGCTGATGCAGTACCAAAGAAGTTTACAGCATAGATGTCTTTGAATTTATTTGCGTTGGTACCAATGTCTACCTGTGTACCTGTGGTATAGATACCATTGGTTTTGACTTCTACACCAGTGCCATAAAATTCTTGGGCGAATATATCTCTAAATCTAACAGAGCTGGTACCAATGTCAGCTGTTTGGCTACTGCCGCCCCAGGTGATACCAGTCGTAGTCAAACTAGTATACAGCGAACTGGTAAATGTACTTGCATACACATCTCTCCAGCGTAGATTGCTAGGTGATGTTTGTCCGATGTCACGAGTACCATCTGCATCAGGCAACAGTTTACCTGCTGCTGTGATCTGACCAAACGATGCTGCTGATGTAGAGTTAAGTCCGCCACCGCCTAATGCGAGAGCGTTTGCTTCTACAGTATTTACCCAGAGAGTATTGTATCTGGTACCAGACGTTCCAATATTGAATATGCCATTTCGTGTGGAATTGATGTCGCCTTGATGTGAGAAATCTCCAGTCACTCGCAATGGTCCAGCTACACCTAGCGCGGCATTTGCAGTAGGACTTCCGTCCACGTTGTCATTAAAGAAAATGTTTCCTGTCAGCGTGATAGGATTTCCTACAATTTGGACGGGATCAAACTTACCTCTGCTGCCAGAGGCATTGATCGAACGTAGGTTTATAATAACACCGGCAGGCAAGTTTGCAGCATCATTCAAAGTGCTGCCTAATCTAAGGCTATTGATAAAACCACTGGTAAATCTAAATGAGTCTGTGCCAAGAGATCGAGTAGCAGTGATATCTGGGCGCAAGTCGCCAGTGATAGTCA
>Ga0169931_10003215_pt1 | contig 26056 bp, 26 predicted proteins | sample Kivu_15m_20L_FD_129675 | JGI IMG/M metagenome (GOLD analysis project Ga0169931, IMG submission 129675) | Freshwater microbial communities from Lake Kivu, Western Province, Rwanda to study Microbial Dark Matter (Phase II) - Kivu_15m_20L... | ecosystem: Environmental > Aquatic > Freshwater > Lake...
AGTCCCACGCTCTCGGCGCTGCTCTACCTCGCGGCTTCCGTCGCCTTCATCATGAGCCTGCGCGGGCTCTCCAGCCCGGAGACCGCGCGCGCCGGCAATTTCTGGGGCATCGCCGGCATGGCGATCGCGGTGCTGACCACGCTCGCCCAGCCCGGCATGCAGGTGTCGCTGTGGATGCTGATCGCGATGGCAATCGGCGGCGGTGGCGGCCTCTACATCGCCGCGCGGATCGAGATGACCGCGCTGCCGCAGCTCGTCGCGGCCTTCCACTCCCTCGTCGGCCTCGCCGCGGTGCTCGTCGCCGTCGCGGCCTTCTACTCGCCGGCAAGCTTCGGGATCGGCGTGCCGGGCGCAATCAAGCTCGGCTCGCTGATCGAGATGGGGCTGGGAACCGCGATCGGCGCCATCACCTTCACGGGCTCCATCGTCGCCTTCGCCAAGCTGCAGGGGCTGCGCTCGCGCGCGCTCGAGGCGCTGCCGATGCAGCACCAGATCAACGCCGTGCTCGCCGCGACCTGCGTCGTCCTGCTGGCCTGGTTCTGCCTGACCGGCAACGAGGCGGCGCTCTGGCTGCTCATCCTCGCCACGCTCGTGATGGGCTGGTTCCTGATCATCCCGATCGGCGGCGCCGACATGCCGGTCGTCGTGTCGATGCTCAATTCCTACTCGGGCTGGGCGGCCTGCGGCATCGGCTTCACGCTCCAGAACACCGCGCTGATCGTCACCGGCGCGCTGGTCGGCTCGTCGGGCGCCATCCTCAGCTACGTCATGTGCAAGGGGATGAACCGCTCGATCTTCAACGTCATCCTCGGCGGCTTCGGCACCGACGCGTCGGCCGCCGCCGCCGCGGGCGCGGCGAAGGAGCAGCGCCCGGTCAAGTCCGGCTCTGCCGAGGACGCCGCCTTCATCATGAAGAACGCCGCCTCCGTCATCATCGTGCCGGGCTACGGCATGGCGGTGGCCCAGGCCCAGCACGCGCTGCGGGAGATGGCGGACATGCTGAAGAAGGAAGGCGCGACGGTGCGCTACGCGATCCACCCGGTCGCGGGCCGCATGCCGGGCCACATGAACGTCCTGCTGGCCGAGGCGAACGTGCCCTACGACGAGGTGCTCGAACTCGACGAGATCAACCGTGACTTCGCGCAGACCGACGTCGCCTTCGTCATCGGCGCCAACGACGTCACCAACCCGGCCGCGAAGAACGACCCGAAGTCCTCGATCTACGGCATGCCGATCCTGGACGTGGAGAAGGCGAAGACGGTGCTGTTCGTGAAGCGCTCGATGGCGACGGGCTATGCCGGCGTCGAGAACGAGCTGTTCTTCCGCGACAACACGATGATGCTCTTCGGCGACGCCAAGAAGGTCTGCGAGGAAGTCGTCAAGTCGATCGGCGGCGGCGGGCACTGACCCGCCCCGCCGTCATCCGCCCGGCGCCGGCAGCCTGAGCCGCGACAGGACCAGGCAGCCGCCCGCGGCGATCGCGCCGAAGCCGGCCATCGCGAGATAGGCGAGGCCGCCATGGGCCGCATAGACCGGCCCGAGCGCCCACATCGCGATCCCCATCAGCAGAGCGTTCGCGCCCGCGTGCAGGCTCTGCGCCGAGGACGCGTGGCTCGCCGGCATGTGGCGCGCGATGAAATGCACCGCGCCCAGGTAGGCGAAGCCGAACGAGCCGACATGCAGGCACTGGAGGGCGACGAACTCCCAGAAGCCGGTCGCGAAGCCGTGCAGGGCCCAGCGCGGTATCGCGCAGAGGCAGCCGAGGAGGAGCATGGCCGTCGGCGACATCCGCGCGACGACGTGGCGGCTGTACCAGAGCAGCACGAGCTCGACGCCGGTGCTGACGCCCCAGAGCCAGCCGACCTCGCTCTGGCTCAGCCCGACCGCGTTCCAGTGCAGCGAGCTGAAGGCGTAGAGCACGGCATGGCTCGCCTGCACGAAGCTCGACGCGGCGAGGAAGACGAGGAAGACGGGCTGCGCCAGCAGGTAGCGGACCGGCGCGCCGGGGCGCGCCGTCGCCACGGCTTCGGCCTCGCGCGGAAGGCACCATGAGCCGAGCGCCGCGACGGCGAAGAGCGCGAGGCAGATCCACGGGACCGAGGCGACGCCGAAGCGGTCGACCAGCGGCCCGCCCGCGATCGCGAAGGCCATGAAGGCCGCCGATCCCCAGAACCGAACGCGCCCGAAGTCGACCGCCTGGCCCCGGCCCGCCGCGACGGTGAGCGCGTCCGCCAGCGGCCCCGACGGCGAGCGCACGATCGTGTAGGCGATCGCGATCGCCGCGAGCAGCCAGAAGGATCCGGTCGCGAGGTTGAGGGCGAAGATCGCGAGCGTGGCCCAGTTGAGCGCGAGGACGACCTCGCGCGCGCCGCCCATCCTGTCCACCCAGCTGCCGAAGAAGGGCATGGTCATGACGCGGGCGAGGATGGTCACGAAGCCGAGCGCGCCGAGCTGCGCCGGCGTGACGCCCTGCGCCTGGTACCAGAGCTGCATCCCGGGCAGGTGCACGCCCATGCACGCGTAGTGCAGGAGGTAGAAGAGCGACAGCCGCGTCGCGATCCCCGGACGCCAGTTCACGCGCGCGCCGCGGCCGCCTCGGTCAGCCGAAGGCCCAGTTCGGCAGCCAGAGCACCAGTCCCGGGATGTAGGTGATCAGGAAGAGGACGAGAAACATCGCCGCGAGGAACGGCATGGCCTCGCGCGTGAACTTGTCCAGCGGCACCTTGAGGATCGCGGACGTCGTGTACATCAGCGTCCCGACCGGCGGCGTCACGCCGCCGATGGTGAGGTTGAGCACGATGATCAGCCCGAAATGCACCGGGTCGACGCCCAACTTCGTGACCACGGGCACGAGGATGGGCGTCAGCAGGATGAGCGCGGCGGTCCCCTCGATCAGCATGCCGACGACGACCAGGAGCACGTTGATGATCAGCAGCAGGAGCCAGGGCTCGCGCGTGAGCGACACGATCCAGGCCGCGATCTTCGGTGGGATCCGCTCCCAGGTCATGTAGTAGCCGAAGGCCGAGGCGCAGCAGATGATCAGCATGATCACCGCCGTCGCCAGCGTCGCCTCGAGCAGGATCGGGTAGGCCTGCGACAGCTTCAGGTCGCGATGCCAGAAGGCACCGACCAGCACGGCGTAGATCACGGCCAGCGCGCCGGCCTCGGTCGGCGTGAAGACGCCGTAGCGGATGCCGACGATGATGAAGACGGCTATCGACAGCGCGCCCAGCGCGTCGATGAATGCCTTCATGACCTCCTTCGGCGGCGGCATGGTCGCGCGCTGGGGCACGTAGCCGCGCCGCTTCGCGATGATCCGCACGGTGACCATGAGGAAGGCGCAGACCATGAGGCCGGGCACGACGCCGCCGAGGAAGAGGCGCCCGATCGAGACGTCCGCTATGAAGCCGTAGATGATGAAGCCGATGCCCGGCGGGATGATCGGCGTGATCACGGCGGCGCAGGCGGTGACCGCCGCCGCGAAGGCCGGCGTGTAGCCGCGGCGGATCATCTCCGGCCCGACCATCTTGGCCTGCATCGCGGCGTCGGCGTTCGCCGAGGCCGAGAGCCCGCCCATGAGCGTGGCGAGCAGCACGTTCACCTGCGCGAGCGCGCCGTTCATGTGCCCGACCAGCGCGTCGGCGAAGTGCATCAGGCGCCGCGTGATGCCCGCGTGGTTCATGATCACGCCGGCCAGCGTGTAGAAGGGGACGGCCAGCAGCGGGAAGGAATCGGTCGGGCTGATCAGGCGCTGCGCGAACATCTCGAGCGGCAGCTCGTCGCCCTTGAACATGAAGTAGGCCAGCGCCGCCGCGCCCATCGACACCGCGATCGGCACGTTGAGCGCGAAGAACACGAACATCAGCAGCAGGGGCACGTATTCCATGGCCTCAGCCTCCCCGCGCGGCGGACAGCCGGCCGCGCGCGGCGATCGCGTGCCTCAGCGTCATCGCACCCAGGCCGAGCGCCGCGCCGGCGTAGTGGATCGTGTAGGGCCAGCGCAGCGACGGCATCGGCGTGTCCCAGGAATCGATCGCGAAGGTGGTCGCGAGCCAGAAGACCCAGGCCAGGAAGACGAGGGTGAGGAGGTCGGCGAGCCCGGTCGCGACGCGTCGCGCCGCCTCGGGGAACATGCCCGTGAGCATGTCGATCGACACGTGCTGCCCGCGCCGGAAGGCCGCGGCGGAGCCGAAGAAGATCGCCCAGCAGAAGCCGGTCGCCGCGATCTCGGCCGTCCAGGTCGCGGGCTGGGCGCTGACATAGCGCGTGAACACGCCCCAGGCCGTGGCGAACACGACCACCGCCATCGCCGCGCAGGCCACGAGTTCCTCGGGCGCGCGCAAGCCCGGCGCCTGCTCGCCCGCGTCCCCGCCGGCGCCGTTCGCCTCCTGTGCCATCGCGGGCGCCCCCTCAGGCGTGCGGCTGCTGCGCTTGCGCTCCGAACCTCTTCTGGCCGGCCTGCGGCGCGCCGGCGAAGAGGAACTTGGTGACCCTGTCGATCATCGCGCCGTGGAACGCGACGGCCTCGGGGTGGAAGTCGGCCTTCGGCCGCGGCTCGGGATCGAAGTTGTGGAACTCGTCCACGCCGCGCACGAGCATGGCGCTGTCGCGGCCGCCGATCTGCCGGACATAGGTCGGCACGTAGCGGATGGTGAAGCCGATCCGGTCCCAGTCGGCGTTGTTGGGCTCGGAGCCGTGGATGATGCGCACGTGGTGCAGCGAGAACTCGCCGGGCTGCAGGACGATGTCGGCGGCGTCCTTCTCGTCGACCTCAACCTGGACCTCCTGGCCGCGGCTCAGCAGGTTGTCGGAGGCGAACGTGTCCTTGTGCGGCACCTGGTCGTGCGCCTGCGTGCCGGGCACGACGCGCATGCAGCCGGACAGCGGCGTCGAGGCCTCGAAGGCAACCCATGCGGTGACGACGTCGGGCGAGGACAGGCCCCAGTAGGTCGAGTCCTGGTGCCAGGACACGAAGCCCGGGCTGCGCGCGGGCTTGTGGAAGAAGCCGGAGGCCCAGCAGAGTATGTTCGGGCCGATCACGTCCTCGACCGCGTCGAGGATGCGCGGGTGGCGCACCAGCTCGTCGAGCCAGGTCACCAGCAGGTGCGGCTTCTGGTTGGTGCGCTTGGACAGCGCGCCGCCCTCCCTCGCGCAGAGCGCCGCGTAGTCGCGGCGCAGCGACGCGATCTCGCCCGCATCGATCGCGCGCAGCGGCGACAGGTAGCCGTCGCGGCGATAGGCGGCGACCTGCGCCTCGGAAAGCATCTTCGGCATGTCCGGCATCTCCCCCCGTCGATCGCGGCGATTAGACGGGCCGGGCATGGGTTGCGTCAAGGACGCGGGCACGCCCCGCGCCGCGACGCGGCGCGGGACTCAGTCAGCGAGGAGGCGCGGCGCGTCCTCGAGCAGGCGGCGTATCTCGACCAGCAGCGCCGCCGCGTCGGCGCCGTCAACGGCACGGTGGTCGCCCGACACGGACAGCCGCGCGACGCTGCGCACGACCACCTGTCCGTCGCGGGCGACGGGCGTCGGGACGAAGGCGCCGACCGCGAGGATCCCGACCTCCGGCGGATTGACCAGCGCGACGAATTCCTCCGCGCCGAGTAGCCCGAGATTGGAGACGGTGAAGCCCGCGCGCGCCATGTCTGCCGGGCCGAGGCGCAGCCCGATGGCGCGCCGCCGCAGCCGGAAGCTCGCCGAGGCGATGCCGGAGAGCGAGAGCCGGTCGCAATCGGCGACCACCGGCACGGCCAGCCCGTGCGAAGTCGCCACCGCCATGCCGAGGTTGACGCGCCCGAGCGCGACCGTGGCGCCATCCTCCCAGCGCGCGTTGAAGCGCGGCACCGCGCGCAGCGCGAGCGCCACGGCCTTCATCACCACGTCGTTGGCGGAGACGGGCGCGCCTGCCTCGCGCCGCGCGGCGACCAGTTCGTCGAGCGCGCCGCCATCGACCGAGAGCGACACCGAGAATTGCGGCACGGCCGCGCTCGCCCCCATGCGCCGCGCCATGCCGCGGCGATAGAGGTCGTCGCGGCGCTCGCGCTTCGCCGGCGCGGGGACGCGCGCCGCGAGGGCGTCGCGCACGTCGCGCTCCTGGACCCTTCCGCCAGGCCCGCTGCCGCGCAGCGAGGCGAGGTCTAGGCCGCCCTCGCGCGCGAGGCGGCGGGCGATCGGCGTGGCGAGGGTCCATACTCCGGCCTGCACCGCGGGCTCCGCGGCGGGGCCGGGGCGTGGATCCGGCGTGGGCGCCGCGGTGGCGCCGGCTGGCGTAGCCGGGGATTTCGCGACGTCCGCGCCCTGCGTCGCGATCACCGCGAGGAGCCCGTCGAGCGGGACCTCGCTGCCCGGCGTGGCGACGACCCGCAGCAGCGTGCCATCGGCCGGGGAGGGTAGTTCCGTCGCCGCCTTCGCGGTCTCCACCACGGCGAGGGGCTGGCCCGCGCGCACCGCGTCGCCGGGCCTCGCGAGCCATTCGACGAGCGTCGCGCTCTCCATGTACTCGCCGGCGGCGCCGGAGAGGCGGAACTCGAGCTCAGCCATGGCCGGCACGCACCGCGTCGCGCGCGGCGGCCGCGATCCTGGCGGCGTCGGGGATCGTCGCCAGCTCGAGCGGCTGGCTGTAGGGCACGGGCATGTCGAGCGCGCCGAGCCGCGCGACCGGCGCATCGAGCCAGCCGAAGGCGAACTCGCCGATCGTGGCCGCGAGCTCCGCGCCGTAGCCGCCGAAGCGCCAGCCCTCGTTCACCACGACGCAGCGATGCGTGCGCCGGACGGATTCGACGATCGTCGCGGCGTCGAGCGGGCGCAGCGTGCGGATGTCGACCACCTCGGCGGAGATGCCCTCCGTGGCCAGCGCCTCCGCGGCCTTCAGGCTCTCGAGCACCATGCGCGAGCTCGCGACGATGGTGACGTCGCCGCCGGGCCGCGCGATCGCGGCCTTGCCGATCTCGACGAGGTGCTCGCCGTCGGGCACGGGGCCGCGCGTGTTGTAGAGGAACTTGTGCTCGATGAAGACGACGGGGTTGGGGTCGCGGATCGCGGCGGCCAGCAATCCCTTCGCGTCGGCCGGCGTCGCCGGCATGACGACCTTGATTCCGGGGATGTGCGCGACCATCGCCTCGAGGCTCTTGGAATGCTGCGCGCCCGCGCCCGCGCCCGCGCCGCCCTGCGTGCGCAGCACGAAGGGCAGCGTCACCTGGTCGCCCCAGACGAATGGCAGGACCGAGGCCTGGTTCAGCAGCTGGTCGAGGCAGAGCGGCAGGAAGTCGATGTACATGATCTCCGCGACCGGCTTCAGCCCCATCATCGAGGCGCCGACCGCCATGCCCGCGATCACCTGCTCCGAGATCGGCGTGTCGCGCACGCGCTCGGGCCCGAATTCGGCCTGCATGTCGCGCGTCACCTTGAAGACGCCGCCATAGACGCCGACGTCCTCGCCGAAGACGACGACGGACGGGTCGCGGCGCATCTCGCCGAGCAGCGCCGCGTGCAGCGCCTCCGCGTAGCGAAGCTCGGCCATCACGCGGCCCCCTTCACGTATTCGCCCGCGTCGAGCTCGCCGATGCCGGGCAGTGGGCTCTCGAGCGCGAAGGCCACGGCGTGCTCGACCTCCGCCGCCGCGTCGGCGTCGAGCGCCGCGACCCGCTCCGCGCCAAGCTCGGCGACCAGATGCGCGGCCATGTTCGGGATCGGGTCGCGCGGCCTCCATGCCGCGACCTCCTCCGGCGGCTGGTAGCCGCCGACGTCGGAAGTGGAGAACCCGAGCAGCCGGTAGGTCTTCGCCTCGATCAGCGTCGGGCCCTCGCCGCGGCGCGCGCGCTGCGCCGCGCGCGCGGTCGCGGCATGGACGGCGAGCACGTCGTTGCCGTCCACGATCTCGCCGGGGATGCCGTAGCCGACCGCGCGCGAGGCGAGGTCGGCGACGCTCGACTGCGCGCGCGCATGGACCGTGAGGCCGTAGAGGTTGTGCTCGCACAGGAAGACCAGCGGCAGCTTCCACAGCGCCGCCGCGTTCAGCGCCTCGTGGCAGGCGCCGATCTGCGCCGCGCCGTCGCCGTAGAAGGCGAGGACGACGTTCGGCTGGCGGCGAACCTGGAAGGCGAGGGCCTGCCCGACCGCGACGGGCAGGGCGCCGCCGACGATGCCGCACCCGCCGAGAAGCCCGACCTCGCGGTCCGCGACCAGCATGTGGCCGCCGCGCCCGCGGCACGTCCCGGTCGCGCGTCCCATGATCTCCGCCATCAGGCGCCCGGTGTCGACGCCCTTGCCGACATAGTGCGCGTGGCCGCGATGGGTGCTGGTGACGATGTCCTCGCGCTCGAGCGCGGCCGTCGCGCCGATGCCCACGGCCTCCTGGCCGTCGCAGCGATGGATCGGCCCGCGCGTGCGGCCCTCCTTGTGCAGGCGGCCGATCGCCTCCTCGAGCAGGCGCACGACCTGCATCTTCCTGTAGAGCTCGGCCTGCATGTCGAGCGATGGCGCGTTCTGCATGCGCGGGTCAGCCTTTCCATTCGGCGGCGGCGCGTCGCGTCGCCTCGGTGAAGTCGTGCCAGGCGATCCTGCCGTCGAGCCACGCGGCGAGGCGGCCGGAGAACAGGATCGCCTCGTCGATGACGGGCGCCGCGAGCGCGGGATGGCGCTCGAGCAGCGCGGCCGCGGCCTCCAGCGTCGCAGCGCTGGCCAGCAGGTGGCAGAAGCCGCCGATGCGCGCGACGGCGAGGCGCAGCGCCAGGACGCCGGCGCGCGCGGCGAAGGCGTGGTCGCCCGCCGCGGCCTCCCCGCGCAGCCGCCAGAGCGTCTCGTGCAGCGCGCGCGCATAGCCCTCGGCATAGACGAGCGGCCCCGCGGGGAGCATGACGCCGCGCCGCGCCATCATCTCCGCGATCTCCGCGGGCGGCGCGCGCCAGACGGCCTCGCGCGCGGCGACGAGGGCGGCCAGCCCGGGCGGCGCGGTCGCGGGCGGCGACGGCGTGCCGGTGCCGCCCGCGGCGAGGGAAAGGCGCGCGCGCAGGCCGTCGCGGCCCTGGCGCTCCTGCACGCGGCGGCCGAGGGCGCGCAGCGCGTCGACCCCGGCTTCGATCCCGCCGAGATGCGTCACCTGCGCGCTCTCGGCCTGCAGCGCGTCGAAGACGAGCTCGAGGAACTGGCGCTCCGGCCAGAAGAGGAACCCTCCGGGCGGGACCTGCATCACGTCGCCGGTGGCCTCCGCGTCGACCACGAAGGGCGCGTGCCAGAGGATGTGGTTGCCCGCGATCTTGGCGCAATGCAGGTCGATCTCCGCCGGCAAGCTGGCCAGCAGCGCGGCGACGGTGCGCGGCGCGCGCCCCGAGTCCAGCGCGATGCGCAGCCGCGTGTCGCCCGCGTCGAGGAGGATCATGGTCGCCATGGCGCGCGATGGTGGGCGAGGCATCCCCCGCTTGTCCAGACGCGACGCGTGATCGCCGGAAGCGCGGCGCCTATGCTTCGCGCGCAACCATCCGGGGTGACACCATGCACGAGGTCCTGGGGCATCGGCGCCGCGCGATCGCCCGCGCCTCGCTTTCCGCGGCGCTGCTGTCGCTCGGCGGCTGCACGGGCCGCATCGATGCCGCGCGCGATCCCTTCGCGCTTGGCGTCGCGTCGGGCTATCCGTCGCCGTACGGGTTCGTGATCTGGACGCGGCTCGCGCCGGAGCCGCTCGCCGCGGATGGCGCGGGCGGCATGTCGTCCGCGCCGGTGGAGGTCGCCTGGGAAGTCGCGGAGGACATGCGCTTCGAGCGCGTGGCGCGCCGCGGCGTCGCGACCGCCGAGGCGGCATGGGCGCACAGCGTGCATGTCGAGGTCGGCGGGCTGCGCGCGGGGCGCCCCTACTGGTACCGCTTCGTCGCCGACGGACGCGCCTCGCCCGTCGGCCGCGCGGCCACGGCGCCGCCCCATGGCGTGGCGCCGGCGCGGCTGCGCTTCGCCTTCGCCTCGTGCCAGCAATACGAGCAGGGCTGGTTCGTCGCCCATCGCCACATGGCGGCCGAGGACCTCGACCTCGTTGTCTTCCTCGGCGACTACATCTACGAATCCTCGTGGGGGCGCGACCATGTGCGCAGCCACGAGGCGGGGGAGCCGACGAACCTTGCCGGCTATCGCAGGCGCCACGCGCTCTACCGCTCGGACCGCGACCTGCAGGCGAGCCACGCCGCCTTCCCCTGGGTCGTCACCTGGGACGACCACGAGGTCGACAACGACTACGCCGACGACCGCTCCGAGGACCTCTGGCCGCGCGAGCGCTTCCTCGCGCGCCGCGCCGCCGCCTATCGCGCCTTCTACGAGCACATGCCGCTGCCGGTCTCGATGCGGCCGAGTGGGCCTGGAATGCGATCCATGCGCGGCTCGACTGGGGATCGCTCGCGCGCATCCACGTGCTCGACGACCGGCAGTACAGGTCCCACCAACCGTGCCCGCGGGCGGGACGCGGCGGGTCGAACAATGTCGGGGCATCCTGCGTCGAGCGGCTTGATCCCGCGCTCACCATGCTTGGCGCGGCGCAGGAGCGCTGGCTCGACGAGGGCTTCGCCTCGTCGACGGCGCGCTGGAACGTGGTCGCGCAGCAGACGCTCATGGCGCCCCTCGCGCGCTCGTCCGGAGGCGAGGCGAGGGCATGGACCGATGGCTGGGACGGCTATCCCGCCGCGCGCGACAGGCTCCTCGCCTCCGTCGTCGCGCGGCGCGTCTCCAACCCGCTGGTGGTCGGCGGCGACGTCCACGCCTGGTACGCGGCCGACCTCCGGCGCGACTTCGACGACCCGCGCGGCGCGATCGTGGCGAGCGAGGTCTGCGGCAGCTCGATCACCTCGCAGGGGCCGTCGCATGCGCGCCTCGCCGCGCTCGCGCCCCTCAACCCGCACCTGCGCTTCGCCGACGGCATGACGCGGGGCTACGCGGTGGCGACGCTGGCGCGCGGCAGTGCGGAGGTCGCGCTGCGCACCGTGGAGACGGTGAAGCGCCCCGACGCGGGGATCTCCACCCTCGCGCGCATCGGGATCGAGGACGGCAGGCCCGGCGTGCATGTCTCGGGTACGGCATGAGCGCGGCGCCGGAAGGCTGGCCGCGCGCCGTGCCCTCGCCTATCCTGCGCGCCTCCCACCAACCGGAAGACCGATGACAAACAAGCCCATCGCGCCGCGGGGACGGCTCTTCTTCGCCAATCCCGGGCCGACCAACATCCCGGATTCCATCCTGCTCGCGACCGCCCACGCGACCATCGATTCCAACGACCCGCGCTTCGTGCCCGTCTACGAGGAATGCGTCGCCGGGCTGAAGTCGATCCTGCGCACGACGGGGCACGTGTTCTTCTACACGGGCTCCGGGCACTCGGCGTGGGAAGCGAGCCTCGTCAACCTGTTCTCGCCCGGCGACCGGCTGCTGGTGGTGGAGACCGGACATTTCTCCGAGGACTGGTCGCAGATGGCGACGGATCTGGGCCTGCAGGTGACGACGGTGGCGGCGGATTGGCGCCGCGGCTGCGATCCCGACGCGGTGCGCGCGGCGCTCGAGGCCGACCACGCGCACGAGATCCGCGCGGTCTGTGCCGTCCACAACGAGACCTCCACCGGCATGACGCTTCCGGTGGAGCGCATCCGCGCGGCGATGGACGCGGCGCGCCATCCGGCGCTGCTGCTCGCTGACACGATCTCGTCGCTCGGCAGCATCGACTTCCGGATGGACGACTGGCGCATCGACGTCGCGGTCGGCGGCAGCCAGAAGGGGCTGATGATGCCGACGGGGCTCGGCTTCACGGGCGTGTCGGCCCGCGCGCTGGAGGCGCATGGCCGCGCGCGGCTGCCGCGCCACTACTTCGACTGGTCGCGCATGCTCAAGCGGCCGATGCGCAGCTTCGTGGGTACCGCGCCGACGCCCATGTTCTACGGGATGAAGGAAAGCCTTCGCCTGATCGGCGAGGAGGGGCTCGACGCCGTCTTCGCGCGCCATGCGCGCCTCGCGCGCGCCGTGCGCGCGGCGGTGCGCCAGTGGTCGGGCAACAGCGGGCCGCAGCTCTTCTGCCTCGACCCGGCGCGGCTTTCGGATTCGGTGACGGCGGTCCTGATGCCCGAGGGGCACGACGCCGAGCGGCTGCGCGCGGCGACGCTCGGGCGCTTCAACGTCTCGCTGGGCGGAGGCCTCGCGCGGCTTGCGGGCCGCGTCTTCCGCATCGGCCATCTCGGCGACCTGAACGAGCCGATGGTGCTCGGCACGCTGGCCTCGGTGGAGATGGCGATGAAGCTCGAGGGGATCCCGCATGCCCCTGGCGGCGTCGATGCCGCCATGGCCGAGCTCGTGGCGTCGGCCTGAAGGCGGCGATCGAGAGGAGAGGACTGCGATGTCCCTGCGCGGCGATGGCGGACCCCGCTACCGCAACCTGCGGAACGACGACGCGCCCTACGAGCGGATCGTCGTCGACCGCCTGACGCCGGTCATCGGCGCGGAGATCTCGGGCGTCGACCTCGCCGGACCGCTGCCCGAGGAGACGATGGAGGAGATCCGCCGCGCGCTGGCGGAGAACCTCGTCGTCTTCTTCCGCGACCAGCGCATGTCGCCCGCGCAGCACCTCGCCTTCGGCCGTCGCTTCGGCGAGCTCCACGTCCATCCCGCGGCGCCGCATGTCGCGGGGATGCCCGAGCTGATGGTCATCCGCGCCGACGCCAGCTCGACGCGCGCCAACGGCGAGGGCTGGCACACCGACGTCTCCTGCGACGAGGAGCCGCCGATGGGCAGCATCCTCCACATCCGCGAGTGCCCGCCGCATGGCGGCGACACGCTCTTCGCGAGCATGTACGCCGCCTGGGAGTCGCTTTCGGACCGCATGAAGTCCTATCTCGCGGGCATGCGCGCCGTGCATGACGGCGAGCATGTCTATCGCGGCCTCTATTCGAACCTCGGCGTCGCGGACAAGCCGAGCTATCCGCGCGCCGAGCACCCGGTCGTGCGCGTGCACCCGGTGACCGGACGCAAGGCGCTCTACGTCAACGCCGGCTTCACGACGCGCCTGCTGGGCGTGCCGCGCGACGAGAGCGACGCGGTGCTCGCCTATCTCTTCCGGCACGCGGAGAACCCGCTCTTCCAGTGCCGCTTCCGCTGGCGCGCCGACAGCGTCGCCTTCTGGGACAATCGCTGCGCGCAGCATCGCGCCATGTGGGACTACTGGCCCCATGTGCGCCAGGGCCACCGCGTCACGGTGAAGGGCGAGCGCCCGGTCGGCTAGCTTAGGAAGGCGCGGCCCCGGAACCCGAACCCGCGAAAGCGCGAAGGGCCGCCGGCATTCCTGCCGACGGCCCTCTCGCAAGCCCGCTCGCGCCGACGCCGCGCGTCAGTAGCCTTCGCGCTCCATGCGCTTGCGTTGCACCTTGCGCATGCGGCGAACGGCCTCGGCGCGCTCGCGCGCCTTGCGCTCGGAAGGCTTCTCGAAATGGCGGCGGAGCTTCATCTCGCGGAAGATCCCCTCGCGCTGCATCTTCTTCTTGAGGGCGCGGAGCGCCTGGTCGACATTGTTGTCGCGGACGATGACTTGCACGGGGAGAAGGCTCTCCTTTCCGACTGGATTCGGGTTCACGAGACGGGGCCGACATAGCCGATCCCGGAAAACGGGCGCAGTATATAACACGCGTCCCCCGGTCGGCCAAGCGCGGAGGATGCGATTTTCGCCAAGGCTTTACCGGGGGAGGAGCGGGTTCCATATTCCTGCCCATGGCAATCCTGAAGATAGTGCGCATGGGCCACCCGGTGCTGCGCCGCCGGGCCGACGAGGTGCCCGACCCGACCGCCCCGGCGATCCGGGCGCTGGTCGCGGACATGGTCGAAACCTTGCGGGACATCAACGGGTCGGGGCTGGCCGCCCCCCAGGTCCACATTCCCTTGAGGGTCGTGATCTTCCACGTGCCCACCCATCGTGCCCAGGCCGACAGCATGCCGCGGCCCGAGGGCATGACCGCCCTCGTCAACCCGGTCATCGAGCCGCTGGGCGACGAGCGCGAGGATGGCTGGGAGGGCTGCCTGTCCGTGCCGGGGATGATGGGGTCGGTGCCCCGGTTCCGGCGGATCCGCTACTCCGGCTCGACGCCCGAGGGCGGGCGCATCGAGCGCGAGGCCGACGGGTTCCATGCTCGCGTCGTCCAGCACGAATGCGACCATCTCGACGGGATCCTCTATCCCCAGCGCATGGTCGACCTTTCGCTCCTCGGCTTCGTCGAGGAGATGCAGAAGCGCTTCGCGGAGGCCGCGCATGCAGCCCGGGACTGAGCGCGACGAGGCCCTCGACGCGCGGCGCCGGGCGATCCTCGCCGCGGCGCTCCCCCATGTCCCCTTCGACGGCTGGTCCCCGGCCACGCTCGCGGCGGGCGCGCGCGATGCCGGGCTCGACGACGGCGAGGCGCTGCGCGCCTTTCCCGGCGGGCCGGCGGAGGCGATCGCGTTCTGGTCGACCGATGCCGATCGCGCGATGGTCGCGGCGCTGGAGGCGATGGACCTCGGCGCGATGCGCACGCGCGACCGCATCGCCGCGGCGATCCGCCAGCGCCTCGCCGCCGTCGCGCCGCATCGCGAGGCCCTGCGCCGCGCGCTCGGCGTCCTGGCCATGCCGCACAACGCACCGCGCGCCGCCGACCTGACCTGGCGCACGGTCGACGCGATCTGGCGCGTCGCGGGCGATCGCTCCACCGACTGGAACTTCTACTCGAAGCGCGGCCTGCTGGCCGGCGTCTACGGCGCGACGCTGCTGCGCTTCCTCGAGGACCGCTCGGAGGGCAGCGCCGAGAGCTGGGCCTTCCTCGACCGGCGGATCGAGGACGTCATGCGCGTCCCGCGCGCCCTCTCCAGCCTGCGCGACAGGCTCTCCTGCCTGCCCGGCCCGCTTTCCCTGCTGCGCGGGCGCCAGGCGGGCCGCCGCTGAGCGTCAGCCCCCGCGCGGCGACAGCCGCGTGACATGCCCCATCTTCCGGCCGGGCCGCGCCTCGCCCTTGCCGTAGAGATGCAGGCAGGCGCCTCGCTCCGCGGCGAGGCGCGGCCAGTCATGCACCTCGTCGCCGACGAGGTTCTTCATCACCGCGTCGGAGTGCCGTTCCGGCGAGCCGAGTGGCAGCCCGGCGATCGCGCGCACGAGCTGCTCGAACTGGCTTACCGCGCAGGCGTCGATCGTCCAGTGGCCCGAGTTGTGCGGGCGCGGCGCGAGCTCGTTGACGAGCACGCGCCCGTCGCGCGCGACGAACATCTCGATGGCGAGGAGGCCGACGACGCCGAGGCGCTCGACCACCGTGCGCGCGATCCGCAGCGCCTCCTCCGCGACGGCCGGCGCGACCTTCGCGGGCGCGATCGTCTCGTCGAGGATGTGGTGCGCGTGCCGGTTCTCGACCGGCACGTAGGCGGCGATGGCGCCATCCGCGGCGCGCGCGACGACGACCGAGATCTCGCAGGCGAAGTCGACGATCGATTCGAGCACGCAGGGCACGTCGCCGAAGCGCGCGAAGGCCGCGCGCGCCTCGGCCTCGCCGGCGACCCGCGCTTGGCCCTTGCCGTCATAGCCCATGCGCGACGTCTTCAGGATCCCGGGCGCGATCGCCGCCGTCGCCGCGGCGATGTCCCCCGGCGCCACCACGGGGACGAATCGCGCCGTGCCGATCCCGGCGGCCTGCATCGCCGTCTTCTCCTGCACGCGGTCCTGGCAGATCGCGAGCACGGAGGGCGAGGGGCGCACGGGCTTCAGGCGCGCAAGCGCCTCGACCGGCGCCAGCGGGATGTTCTCGAACTCGTAGGTGATGACGTCGACCGCGTCCGCGAAGCGGCGCTGCGCGCCGGGATCGTCATACGCGGCGCGGATCGTGAGCGCCGCGACCTGGCTCGCTGGCGCATCGGCCTCCGGGCAGAGGATCGCGCAGCGATAGCCGAGCCGGGCCGCCGCCATCGCGGTCATGCGGCCGAGCTGGCCGCCGCCCAGGATCCCGATGGTTGACCCCGGCGGTAGCGGCGCCGCGCCCGCGCTCATCGGCCGCCATGCGCGGCCGGGGTGGCGGGGAGGTCGACCGGCTCGCGCGCCACCGCCGCGGTCTGGGCCTCCCGCCAGGCCGCGAGGCGGCGCTCGAGCGCCTTGTCGCCGAGCGACAGGATCGACGCCGCGAGCAGGGCGGCGTTGCGCGCCCCGGCCTCGCCGATGGCGAGGGTGCCGACGGGGATCCCGCCGGGCATCTGGACGATGGAGAGCAGGCTGTCGAGGCCGCTCAGGGCCCGGCTCTGCACCGGCACGCCGAGGACCGGCAGCGTCGTCATCGATGCGACCATGCCCGGCAGGTGGGCCGCGCCGCCGGCGCCGGCGATGATGACCTTGAGGCCGCGCCGGCGCGCGGAGCCGGCATAGGCGACGAGGCGCCGGGGCGTGCGATGGGCGGAGACGATCCGCGCCTCGTGGGGGATGCCGAGCGCCTCGAGCAGCTCGGCCGCCGCCCGCATCGTCTGCCAGTCGGACTGGCTGCCCATGATCACGCCGACCGCCGGCGTCGTCCTGGCCATCGCGCTGCCTCCACCCTGGGCGCCCCATGGCGCCGGAAAGGCTGCGAGTTACAGGAGTATGGCCGGGGGGCGCAACCCGATTGCGCCGCCCCGGGGGCGGGAGATTTCGATAGGCAACCGCGCCGGGTTTGCGTGTAGATTTGATTCGACGAGGACCATGTCGGCTGCCGGTCCGGCGGCGAGTGGGCCGATTCGAGCAGGTCGCGCGATCGATGAAGATCGACCCGAGATCACCGAGGGAAGTGGCCGCCGGGCGCCCGGTCCAGCGCGCCGCCGGCACGGGCGCCGCGCGCGCCACGACGGCCGCCGGCCCCGCCTCGTCCGCCCCGGTGCGGGACGTGACGTCGGTCCTCGGCATACCGGAGACCGAGTTCACGCCGAAGGTCCGCCAGGCCATCATGACCCTGATGGCCGAGGTCGATGCGTTGCGTCGCGACCTGCAGGTGGCGCAGTCCCGGCTCAAGAGCCTCGAGCAACTGGCCGACCAGGACACGCTGGCGCCGATCCCGAACCGCCGCGCCTTCGTGCGGGAGCTCTCGCGCACGATGTCCTATGTCGAGCGCTACGAGACGCCTGCGGCCGTCGTCTACTTCGACGTCAACGACCTCAAGAAGATCAACGACACGTTCGGGCATGCGACCGGCGACGCCGCCCTGATGCACGTGGCCCGGCTGCTCGAGGACAACATCCGCGACACCGACACGGTGGGAAGGCTCGGCGGCGACGAGTTCGGCGTGATCCTGTCGCATGCCGACGAGGCGCAGGCCGCGGAGAAGGGCGCCGCGCTCGCCAAGGTGATCGAGGACACCCCCTTCCGGTGGCAGGACAAGCTGCTGCGGCTGTCCGTGTCCTGGGGCAGCTATTCCTTCCGCTCCGCTGGCGATCCCGCGCATGCGCTCGACGCCGCGGACCGGCAGATGTACCTGCGCAAGAAGGGCGTCGTCCGCGACTAGGACGGGCCGCCGTCGCCGCTCAGGCGATGATGTCCGGGACGAGCATCGCCTCGAGGCGCAGGACCTGGTCCTTGAGCGCGAGTTTGCGCTTCTTCAGCCGCTGCAGGCTTACCTGGTCTTGGAGCGCGTCGCCGGACAGGCGCGAGATCGCCTCGTCGAGGTCGCGATGCTCCTCGCGCAGCCGAGCCAGGCGCTGGCGCAGGCTGGCCGGGTCCTCGGTGGCCGCCATGGCGCCCGCCGCGGCCGCGCCGTGCACGCGGGTGATCGCCCCATCCTCTGCGACCGCGACGAGGTCGCCCGTCGCGAACTCGGCCTGGCGCGACGGATCGAGGCGCAGCAGCGGCGGCCCGCCATGGCCGAGCTCGCGCCCGACGAGGACGCCGATGCCGAGGATCGCGTCCACCTCGCCGAGCACGATCGCCGCCGGGCCGATGCCGGCGGCGACGAGCTCGAGCAGCACGGAGCTCGAGGAACTCGAGCCGCGCGTCGCGGCGAGCATCAGCACGCGTCCCGCGAGCGCCTCGCCGCGATGCTCGCTCTCCGGGTCGGTGATGCGCCCCGTCGCCGCGTCGACGCCTCCCCAGAAGCTGAGCGGGCGCACGCAGCGCAGGACGACGCCGGTGGCGACGCCGGGGAGGATGGGCTCGGCCTTCACGACCACAGCCCCGGGTCGCGCACGAGTCGCCCGGCGATCGCGCTCTCGACGCAGTCCGCAAGCGTGCCGAAGGCGACGTCGCGACCGGTATTGGGCTTCATGTAGTGGGCGAACTTGCCGGAATTGGTCACCACGAGGCCGCGCCCCTCCGGCATCACCGGCGTGACGACGACGCAGGTGTCGGCGACGACCACGACGCCGGCCGCCTGCAGCGCCCCGAGCACCTCGCCGGTCGCCAGCGCATCCAGCGCATGGCGCCCGGTGCAGGCGTAGAAGGGCACGCGCGACTTGCGGCCGGCGAAGAGCGCGGCGAGGCGCGCGAGCTCGCTGGCCGACATGTGCGGGCTGCCCGTGGCGACGGCGTCGATCGCCGCGCCGGGGCCGGCCTCGCCGGTGGACAGGCCGGCGCGCGCCGCGGCGAGCGTCGGCGCGTCGAGCACGATCCGCCGCGCGGTTGCCTGGCCGCCGCAGGCCGTGGCGAGGTCGGGCGCCTCGGGCGTGCGGCCGACAACGTGGAAGAGCCCGATCGCGCCGGTGGACGCGGCCGCGGCGCCCAGCGCCTTGAGCCTGTCCTCGTCGCAATCCGCGGGCAGGCCGAGGATCGCGGGGACCTCGCCCATGCAGGCACGGCCGAGCCAGGCGCCGAGCACCGGGTAGAAGGCCTCCTCGGCGACGATCGCCGCGGGCAGGTCGGAGGCGTCGACGACGATGGTCGCTTGGCGCGCTGCGTCCAGGTGGAGCCCCGCGCGCGGCGCCCGGCCGGCGAGCGCGCAGCAGATGTCGAGGAAGTCGCCGTAGCGCGCGGTGCGCGCGCCCAGCACGGAGTTCACGAAGGCGATGGCGTTCGATTCGCCCCAGGCGACATGGGTCCCCGCCGCGGGCCTGTGGCCCGCCTGGTAGGGCGCGCAGGTCCATGTCGGCCTGCAGCCCAGCGCCTCGTAGGCGATCGCCATGCGCTGCGCGAGGTCCCGGGCCTCGCCGGCGAGGCGCGCGACGCCCTCGTGGACGCGGTCGAGCGCGCCGACATTGAGCGTCGTCGGCACGGCGACGTGCCCGCGCTCCGACACCAGCAGTTCGGCGAAGGCGACGCCTGCCGGCCCGTGGAAGAGGCAGCCATCGACATGCGCCGAGGCGACCTCGACGAGGCCCTCGGCGCCTATCAGCCGCGCGGACTCGGCGACCACGCGCATGGCGCGCTGCGCGGCGGGGCCATGGAGCCCGCCGAGCGTCGCGCGTTCATGCGGCGTGAGCGCGATCATGCCCGGTCACGCGTAGATGCGGTTGACGCCGGTATCCACCGCGGCGAGGCCGACGCCGTAGACATGGACGGAGATCGCCTGGCAGAAGCCCGTGTTCGCGATGCGGTGGATCTTCGCCGGATCCGCGGGCGCGTGCGAGCAGGCGCCGGGGCCGCGGATCTCCGTCGCGCGCAGGGCCGGCGTGCCATCGGCGAGCGCGAAGAAGCTCTCCTCGAGCTCGCCGCAATGCACGCCGAGCGCGCACCAGGCGCGATGGGCATGGACGGGCGAGGACTGGCCCGGCGTCCAGACCAGCGACAGCACGCAGAATCGGCCTTCCCGGTCGGCGTGGATGAGGCGCCGCGCGTAGGTCTCGGTTCGTGGCGTGCAGTCGCAACCCGCAAGGAAGTCCGTGCGGCCGAGCCAGGGCCGCAGCACCGCCGCGGCGCGCGCCGCGGCGTCCTCGAGCCCGGGAGCCATGGCCGCGCCGAGCTCGGCGATGAAGTCGTCCATCGGGCGAGGCATCGGGGATGCGTCCCGCCGCGTTCAGCCGTTGCGCGGAACCCGGCCCTCGAGCGGATAGGCCGGGTCGTTGTAGCCAGGCGTCGAGGGATGGCCGGTGGCGACGAGCGAGTCGATGAACGCCTCGTCCTCGGCGTCGAAGCTGTAGTCGAGCGCGGGGCGGTAGGACTGCCACTGCTCGAGCGTGCGCGGGCCGGCGATCGCCGAGGTGACGAACCGGTTGTTGAGCACCCAGGCGATCGCGAAGGCGACCGGCGTCGTGCCTTTGCGCTCGGCATGCGCCTTCACCTGCAGCGCCATCTCGAGCGACTCGTGGCGCCACTCCGTCTGCATCATCCGCTTGTCCTTGCGGCTGGCGCGCGAGCCCTCGGCCGGCGCCTGGTTGGGCGCGTACTTCGCCGAGAGGACGCCGCGCGCGAGCGGCGAGTAGGGCACGGCGCCGAGGCCGTAGTGGCCGCAGGCCGGGAGGTGCTCGACCTCGGGCATCCGGTTGAAGGCGTTGTAGTAGGGCTGGCTCGCCACCGGGCGGTCGATGCCGAGGCGATCCGCGATGTTGCAGATCTCGGCGACGCGCCAGGCGCGGAAGTTCGAGAGCGCGAAATGGCGGATCTTGCCCGCGCGCTGCAGGTCGCCCATGGCGCGCACGCTCTCGTCGAGCGGCGTGCCATGGTCTTCCTTGTGCATGTAGTAGACGTCGATGTAGCCGGTGCCGAGGCGCCGCAGCGACGCGTCGCAGCCCTCCATGATCCACTTGCGGCCGAGGCCGCGCCGGTTCGGGCTGGCCTCGAAGCTCATCGGGTCGCGGACCTTGGTCGCGAGGACCCAGTGGTCGCGGTCGCGGGCGATCGCCCTGCCGACGATCTCCTCGGACCGGCCGTCGTTGTAGACGTCGGCGGTGTCGATGAAGTTGCAGCCGATGGCGCGCGCGTCGTCGATGATGCGCGCGGCGTCGGCCTCCTCGGTCGCGCCCCCGAACATCATCGTCCCGAGGCACAGCGGCGAGACGTGGAGGCCGCTGCGGCCAAGTCTGCGAAGCTCCATGGATTCCCTCCCGGCGATCAGGGGCGTCCGTTTAGCACGCGTGCGCCGCGCATCCCAGCGGCGGCGTTGACAGGGCGGCGGGGGCGACCCAGCATCGCGCGCCTGAACGAAGCGAGGACGACCATGACGCGACGCAAGCCCGAGGACCTGCGCAGCCACCGCTGGTACGGAGCGCAGGACCTGCGGTCCTTCGGCCACCGCTCGCGCACCAAGCAGATGGGCTTCGCCGCCGCCGACTACGCCGGCAAGCCGGTGATCGGCATCGTCAACACGTGGAGCGAGATGAACCCCTGCCACGCGCATTTCCGGCTGCGCGCGGACGAGGTGAAGCGCGGCGTGTGGCAGGCCGGCGGCTTCCCCGTGGAGCTGCCGGCGATGTCGCTCGGCGAGCCGATGATGAAGCCGACGACGATGCTCTACCGCAACCTGCTGGCGATGGAGGTTGAGGAGCTGCTGCGCGCCAACCCGATCGACGGCTGCGTGCTGCTCGGCGGCTGCGACAAGACCACGCCGGCGATGATCATGGGCGCGGCGTCGATGGACATCCCGACGATCTACGTGCCCGCCGGGCCGATGCTGCGCGGCCACTGGCAGGGCAAGACGCTGGGCTCTGGCTCCGACGTCTGGAAGTACTGGGCCGAGAAGAAGGTCGGCAACATCGACGACCGCGCCTGGGGCGAGATGGAGGACGGCATCGCGCGGTCCTTCGGCACCTGCATGACCATGGGCACGGCGGCGACGATGATGTCCGCGGCCGAGGCGCTGGGCATGTCGCTGACCGGCGCGTCCGCGATCCCCGCCGCCGATTCCGCGCATCCGCGCATGGCGACCGCCTCGGGCCGCCGCATCGTCGAGATGGTCTGGGAGGACCTCAAGCCCTCCGACGTCATGACTCCGAAGGCGATCGAGAACGCGGTGGCGGTGACGATGGCGCTCGCGGGCTCGACCAACGCGATCGTGCACCTGATCGCGATGGCCGGGCGCGTCGGCGTGAAGCTCGACCTCGACCAGTTCGACCGCATCTCGCGGCGCATGCCGCTGCTCGCCAACATCCGCCCCTCGGGCAAGTACCTGATGGAGGACTTCTTCTACGCCGGCGGCCTGCCCGCGATGATGGCGCGGCTCAAGGACCTGCTGCACCTCGACTGCGTGACCGTCGGCGGCCGCACGCTGGGCGAGGAGCTCGAGGGCGCGAAGGTCCACGACGACGACGTCATCATGCCGCGCGAGGCGCCGCTGGCCGCCGAGGGCGGCCTCGCCGTGCTGCGCGGCAACCTCTGCCCCGACGGCGCGGTCATCAAGCACGCGGCGGCGCAGAAGGACCTGCTCGTCCACGAGGGGCCGGCCATGGTCTTCGAGGACTACAACGAGATGGCCGCGCGCATGGACGACCCCGACCTGCCAGTGACGAAGGACTCGGTCCTCGTGCTCAAGAACGCCGGCCCGCTGGGCGGCCCCGGCTTCCCGGAATGGGGCATGCTGCCGATCCCGAAGAAGCTGCTGGAGCAGGGCGTGCGCGACATGGTGCGCATCTCCGACGGGCGCATGTCGGGCACCAGCTACGGCGCCTGCATCCTGCACGTGGCGCCGGAGGCGGCGATCGGCGGGCCGCTGGCGCTCGTCCGGACCGGCGACGTCATCGCCCTCGACGTGCCGAACCGCACGCTGACCCTGAAGGTGCCGGAGGACGAGCTCGCGCGGCGCCGCGCGGCCTGGAAGCCCAGGCAGGCGATCTATCCCCGCGGCTACGGCCAGATGTTCGCGAAGCACGTGACGCAGGCGGACAAGGGCTGCGACTTCGACTTCCTGGAGGGCAACGCGCCCATCCCCGAGCCCGAGATCCATTGACGGGGCGGGCGGTAAAACATAGTTTTCTGCCCCATGATCAAGACAATCACGAAGGTCGGCAACTCCGCCGGCCTGATCCTCGACGCGGCCCTCCTCGACCTCGCCCACCTCAAGGTGGGCGACAAGGTCAATGTCGAGGTGCATGAGAGCGGGACGGTGTCGCTCGTGCCGGTGCGACCCGCGATCGCCGCCGACGAGGCGGGGGTGGCGGCGCGCAGGATCATCCGCGCCAACGACGCCCTGTTCCGCCGGCTCGCTTGAAGGGCGAGCTCGTCCATCTCAATGTCTCCGCCGTCCTCGCGATCCATCGCGAGGTGCTGGCGGCGCATGGTGGCGGATCCGGGATCCGGGAGCAGACATTGCTGGAGTCGGCGGTAGCCGCGCCGCAGGCGACCTATGGCGGCGTGCCCGTGATGTCCGATCCCGTCGAGGTCGCCGCCGCCTACCTGTTCTACATCTGCCGCAACCATCCTTTCGTGGACGGGAACAAGCGCACGGCGCTCGCCGCCTGCCTCGTCTTCATGGAGCGGAACGGGCTTCTCGGCACCGGCGACGCTGGCCTTGGCGACATCGATGCATGGGAAGCCCTCGTCCTCGACGTCGCCGCGTCGCGCATCGACCGCGACGCCACGACGGCGCGGCTGCGCGCCCTCGTCCGGCCGCCACGGAGGCGCAAGACACGCGCGGTGCCGCGCGACAGGTGAGCGCGGGCGGTCTATCCTCCGCCCCAAACCCCCGAGGGAGGAAACCACATGACCAAGACGACGCTCTTCGCCGCCGGCCTTGCCGCCTTCGCCTTCGCCGCGACGCCGGCCGCCGCCCAGGACACGCTGCGCCTGATGACGGGCCCGCAGGGCGGCGTCTGGGTGCCGCTTGGCGGCGCGCTCAAGAACATCTGGGAGAAGGCGATCCCCGGCGTCACCATCCAGACGCTGCCCGGCGCCGGCATCGCCAATGTCCGCGCGATCGACGAGGACAAGGCCGAGATCGGCTTCGGCAATTCGATCTCCACCGTCGACGGCATCAACGGCGTCGCGCCGTTCCCGCGCAAGACGACCAATGTCTGCCAGCTGGCGACGCTCTACCCGCAGTATTTCCAGATTGTCGTCAACGCCGATTCCGGGATCAATTCGATCCGCGACTTCCGGGGCAAGGGCCTCGCGGTGCAGACGCGCGGCAACACCGCCGAGGCGATCACCAAGCAGATCCTCGAGGTCCACGGCCTGAGATACGAGGACATGCGCGCCAGCTTCCTGCCGTCCTACACCGACGCCGCGTCGCTGCTGAAGGACGGGCAGGCGCAGATCTTCACGCTGGGCACCACCATCCCGGCGTCGTCGGTCATGGACCTCGCGTCGTCGCGCGACATCCGCATGCTCGATCTGCGTGATTCGCTCGAGGGCATGCGCAAGCTCAACGCCGGCTACTACGGCATCGACCTGCCCGCCAACACCTATCCCAAGCAGACCGCGCCGGTGACCAAGATCGGCTACGCCGCGCACCTGGTCGTCTCGTGCAAGCTGCCGGACGCGCGCGTCCACGCGATGATGAAGGCGATCCAAGACAATTTCCGCGACCTCGTCCTCGTCAACAAGGCGATGGAGGGCGTGGGCCCCAAGGAGATGGCGGTCGATATCGGCGTGAAGTTCCATCCCGGCGCCGTGCGCTTCTACGCCGAACAGGGCGTGAAGGTCGGCTCCTGAGGCCGCGCGCGGGTTTCGGGGGGCCTGCCGCTTGAGCGAAGTCGATCCCGGACAGACCGGCGCCTATCGGCGCTGGACGATGTGGGTGGTGAGCGGCATCGGCGTGGCGATGTCGCTCTACCATCTCTGGATCATCGGCGGCGGGCCCGCGGTCGAGCATTTCGCGCAGGCCACCGGCTACGATCCGCGCTCGAGCTTTCCCTGGGTCTGGACCGGCCCGCCGAGCGCGATCATCTATCGCGCCGGGCACCTGCTCTTCGCGGTCGTCCTGGTCTTCCTGATCTATCCGCTGCGCAGCGCGCGCGGCATGGGGAACCCCGGTCTGCCCGACCTCGCGGTGCTGGCGATCGCGGTCGCGGTGGTCTCCTACCCCATCGTCTTCGACCGCTACCTCACCGATCGCATGCCCTATGTCGACGATCCCACGACGCTCGACCTCGTCGTGGCGGCCATCGGCGTCGTGGTGGTGATCGAGGCGACGCGGCGCGTGCTCGGCTGGGCGCTGCCGCTGACGGCGATCGTCTTCCTCGCCTACGCGCTGCTCTGGGCGAAGATCGACTGGCGCACCACGCTCGACCAGCTCTACCTGACCACCGAGGGGATCTTCGGCTCGACGCTCCAGGTCTCGGCCGCCTATGTGATGGTCTTCGTCGTCTTCGGCGCCTTCATGGAGAAGACCGGCACCGGCCAGCTCTTCATGGATTTCGCGCTGTCGCTGACTGGTCGCCAGGCGGGCGGCCCGGGCAAGGTCGCGGTCGTCAGCTCCTCGCTGTTCGGCACGATCTCCGGCTCGGCGGTCGCCAATGTCATGGTCGACGGGCCGATCACCATCCCGCTGATGAAACGCACCGGCTTCCGCCCGGCCTTCGCCGCGGGCGTCGAGGCGGTGGCCTCGACCGGCGGCCAGATCATGCCGCCGGTGATGGGCGCCGCCGCCTTCGTGATGGCCGAGTTCCTGCGCACCAGCTATTTCCAGATCACGCTCTGGGCGCTGATCCCGGCGCTGCTCTACTACGTTGCCTGCTTCGGTGCGGTGCATTTCGAGGCGAAGCGCCGCGGCCTCGTCGGCCTGCCGCGCGCGGAGTGCCCGCGGCTGGGCGCCGTGCTGCGCGAGCGCGGCCATCTCTTCATTCCCGTCGCGATCATCCTGTTCATGATGTTCACGGGCTGGTCCTCGCCGCTGGCCGCGCTGGTCGCGACGCTCGCCTGCTTCCCCGTGGCGATGCTGCGGGCGAACACCCGCGCCCCGCTGCGCGCCGGCATGGTCCTGGACGCGCTGATCGAGGGCGCGAAGGGCGCGCTGTCGGTGGCGATGGCCTGCGCCTGCGCGGGCATCATCATCGGCATCGTCGCCCTGACCGGGCTCGGCATCACCTTCACCCAGGTCGTGCTGCAAGTCGCCCAGAGCAGCCTCTTCATCGCGCTGGTCGTCACCGCGATGGCCGGGATCGTTCTCGGCATGGGCATGCCGACCACGCCCGCCTACATCATCATGGTGTCGCTGCTGGTGCCGGCGCTGATCAAGCTCGGCGCGATCGAGCCGGCGGCGCATATGTTCGCCTTCTATTTCGC
>Ga0169931_10003216_pt1 | contig 26054 bp, 21 predicted proteins | sample Kivu_15m_20L_FD_129675 | JGI IMG/M metagenome (GOLD analysis project Ga0169931, IMG submission 129675) | Freshwater microbial communities from Lake Kivu, Western Province, Rwanda to study Microbial Dark Matter (Phase II) - Kivu_15m_20L... | ecosystem: Environmental > Aquatic > Freshwater > Lake...
ACGCCGCGCTGCCGAACCTGACCCCGTTCAGGCTGCCGTCCTCGCCGAACTCGGCGGGGCCGACGCCATCACCATCCACCTCCGCGAAGATCGCCGTCATATCCAGGATCGTGACGTTCGAGTCCTCCGAGAAACAGTCCGCCTGCGACTCAATCTCGAAATGGCCGTCTCCGACGAAATCACCCGCATCGCCCTGCAGACTCTTCCCGAACAGGCCACACTCGTCCCCGAACGCCGCGAAGAAGTCACCACCGAAGGCGGACTCGACGTCATCACACACGCCCAGCGAGTCAAACAGTGCGCCGATCAGCTCACCGGCGCCGGCATCCTCGTCAGCCTCTTTATCGATCCCGACGTCGAACAGGTTCGCAAAGCCCGCGAACTCAATGTCCCGGCCGTCGAACTGCACACCGGCGCCTACGCCGAAGCCCGCACTCCGCAGGCACGACTCGCCGAACTGGACCGCCTCCGCGAAGCCGGACTCTACGCTGTCTCACAGGGACTGATCCTCAATATGGGCCACGGACTCACCTACGACAACGTGCGCCCCGTCGCCAGACTCCACGGCGTCCATGAACTCAACATCGGACATTCCATTATTTCCCGAGCTGTCCTCGTCGGACTTGAACGTGCCGTCCGAGAAATGAAGCAGCTTGTCGCCAGCCCCGCACACTGAACCCGCGTCTTAGGTACTCGTATGCCCGGTAATTCCTTCGGTCAAATGTTCCGCATTACGACGGCCGGCGAAAGTCACGGCCCCGGGAATGTCGTCATCATCGATGGCCTGCCGCCAGGCCTTGGCCTGTCTGCTGACGATCTGCGGCCAGACCTCGCACGCCGTCGCCCCGGACAAAGCCTGCTCACAACCCAGCGCCAGGAACAGGATGAACCGGAAATCCTCTCCGGGGTCTTCGACGGACGCACCACCGGCACACCACTCGCAATTCTCATCCGCAACACCGACCAGCGCAGCAGCGACTATTCCGACATCCGTGAAAAATACAGACCCGGACACGCAGACTTCACCTTCGACGCCCGCTATGGGTTCCGCGATTATCGCGGCGGCGGACGCAGCAGCGCCCGCGAAACTACCGCTCGGGTCGCCGCCGGAGCCGTCGCCAAAAAACTGATCCGAGAAGCGTTCGGTGGACAGGTCCTCGCATGGGTCTCGCAGATCGGCACTCTGCGGGCCAGCATTCCCAACCCCGAGCTTGTCACACTGCAGCAGATTGAATTTTTGCCCGATGGCTCTCCCAACCTCGTGCGCTGCCCTGACCATGCCGTCGTCCCGCACATGGTGGCACTGGTTGACGAAGTCCGCCGAGACCTCGACTCTATCGGCGGTGCCGCTCAGATCGTCGCCACCGGAATTCCTCCCGGACTCGGTGACCCGGTCTTCGATAAACTCAAAGCCGACCTCGCCAAAGCCCTCTTCAGCCTGCCTGCCGTCCTCGCAGTTGAATATGGCATCGGATTCGGCTGCTGTGAAATGCGCGGCAGCCAGAACAACGATGATTTTATCCCCGGCCCCGCCAGCGCTGCCAATCCGCTGGCACCTCCCGTCGCCGTCGCCAGCAATCGCCACGGCGGCATGCTCGGCGGCATGTCCACCGGAGCCCCGATTCTGCTGCGGGCCGCCGTCAAACCCACCAGCAGCCTCGCCCGAGAACAGCAAACCGTCACTCGCACCGGACAGCCCACCACCATTCGCACCACCGGCCGACATGATCCCTGCCTGCTGCCACGCTTCATTCCCATGGCTGAAGCAATGACCGCCATCGTGATCGCCGACCACTGGCTTCGCTGGCAGGCCATCCGCCCACATGAATCCGTTGCCGCAAAGTGACCGCACCAACAGAAGCCAATCGCATGAACTCGGCAGTTCCAGCGTCCTCGCGACATGAACCACTGTTCCAGTGCCCCAGCGAAGTCTTCAACGAAGTCTACGACGCAGACGGACAGCCTCGCCCCCACTGGCAACGCTTTCTCCAGCTGTTTCGAACCATCCCGACCGCAGATTTCACGCGCCGTAATCTGCAGGCCGACCGCATGCTTCGCGAAAATGGCGTCAACTACCATTCGCCCAGCGATGGCGGCGAAGGCGCTCGACCATGGCGACTGGACCTGCTGCCGCTGGTGACCACGGCTGCCGAATGGGCCGCCGTCGAAGCAGCACTCGCACAACGCGCCCGACTGCTGAACCTGATCATCGCCGACATCTACGGACAACACCGACTGATCGAATCCGGACTGCTGCCCCCGGAAATCCTGTTTGCCAACCCAGAATACCTGCGGGCTTTCTGTGACCTGCAGAACGGTGATCACTCACCCATGTTTCTCTATGCCGCCGAACTCGCTCGCCGAGCCGACGGATCCTTCTGCGTTATGGCCGATCGCAGTGAAGCACCAGCCGGACCCGGTTTCGCCCTCGAAAATCGCATCGTCAGCTCTCGCTCAATGGCCACCGGCTTCAAACAGCTGCCCGTCGAACGACTGGCACCCTTCTTCGTCCGACTCCAAAACTCCCTGCGAAAACGCACCGCCCGCCCCACCGACAGCCCCCGCATCGTACTGCTCTCCAGCGGTCCCGGTCACCCCTACTACTTTGAAGATGTCTACCTCGCCAGATACCTCGGTTACACTCTCGTCGAAGGTGGCGACCTCGCCGTACGCAGCGATGTCGTCTGCATGAAAACCCTCTCCGGACTGGTCCCGGTCGACATCGTCATGACACGCTGCGCTGAAGCCGGACTCGATCCACTCGAACTGGGCGGATACTCCGAACACGGCGTTCCCGGAATTCTAAACGCCGTCCGCGCCCGCAATGTGACCGTCGTCAACACTCCCGGCTGCGGTATCGTCGGTGCCCCGGTCTTCATGCCATTCCTGCCCGAACTGTGCCAGCACCTGCTGGCAGAACCACTGCTGCTGCCATCCATCCCGTCATGGTGGTGCGGAGATCCCGCGGCACTCACAGAAGTGCTGCACCGCCTCGATGAACTGGTCCTCAAACCCGCCTTCCAAAAAAGCGGCGGCGAAGAAATTATCATCAGCGAACTTTCCAGCCAGCAGAAATCCGACTGCCGAGCCAAACTCCAGGCCAGGCCCTGGAACTGGGTTGCTCAGGAAAAAGTCAGACGCTCCGGAGCACCCGTCTGGACGCCCGCAGGAATCCGCACCGGACACGTCGCACTCCGCGCTTTCCTCGTCGAAGACGAACGACAGTGGCACCTCATGCCCGGTGGCCTCATCCGCATCGCCCCCGACACCGAACCCATGCAGCTCTCAGTCTCAGGCGGCGACAGCAGCAAAGATCTGTGGGTGCTGAGCGATCGGCGAGTCGAACCAGTCACACTCCTGACTCCCCAGGATCAGCCCGCCGAACTGCAGCGCACCTCCGCACTGTTCCCCAGCCGAGTAGCTGACAACCTGTTCTGGCTCGGACGCTCCATCGATCGCTGCGATCTGCTCGCTCGACTCATTCGCGGCCTCGCCGAAAGACTGGCGGGAGAAGGCAGCGTCGATATGCACGAAGTTCGCTTCCTCGCCAGACTGCTCAGCGAACAGGGACAGCTGGAACCCGGCTTCGTCCTCGAAGGACTCGAATCTCAGCTGCCATCACTCGCCGAAGCCCTGCCCGCCGCTGTCTTCGATGCCCAGGAATATGGTGGACTCGCACTCAGTGTCCGGGAACTCACCAGACTCGCCTCACTCGTTCGCGACTGGATCAGCCCCGACACCTGGCACCGCATCAATGTCACAGCCGATGCGTTTCGATCGGCGATCGGCCGCGAAAGCCGCGACCTCACAGATGTGGTCACCGCCTCCAATGGCCTGATCGGCGACCTCGCCTCCGTCAGCGGACTGATCGCCGACGGTATGAACCGCGGACCGTCCTGGCGGTTCCTCGAAATCGGGCGGTCCATCGAACGAGCCGTCTCCACTGCACAGATGCTGCTCACCGCAGACCTGCGACGCGGCAACGCCAGCCCGGCTATCCTGCGGACCCTGATCGAAATCCTCGATGTCCGCATGACCTATCGCTTTCGCTATCGCGATAACCTCCAGCGAAATGCCGTGCTGGACCTCGCCATTGCCGATGATTCCAACCCGCGATCACTCGCTTTCCAGCTCGAACGACTAATACAGCACACCGACCGACTGCCGGGAGTCACCACGCAGCCGCTCCGCTCGGCCGAAATGCGACTGGTCATGGAGGCCACACATGCCGTTCGCATGCTGACCGCCACAGATCTCGCCAGTCCCGCCCTGAAAACCGTGACCAGCGCTCTGAAAACCGTCGAAGACACCATGCTCAAACTGTCCGAAGCACTCACCGGCAAATACCTCGTACACTCCGCCACACCACGCCCCTTCGGCGAAATGGAAGGGCGAACATGAAGTATCGCGTGGCACACAGAACTCGCTACACAGGAGCCGACACTGTTTCCGTCGGACACAACCAGGCCTGGCTGGAATTCCGCCCCTGCGACCGTCAGCAGGTCGATTCCTTCTCCCTGCAGATCACACCCGAACCATCCGTTCGCTCACGACGGCTCGATGCCTTCGGCAACCCCGTTCACATGTTCTCGTTCAACGAGGGCTACCAGCAGCTGGAAATCTCGGCCAGCACCACCGTGACCGTCCGCGAACCATCCCTGCCGGAATTCGTCCGCCGCACCCGAATCGCAGAACTCCGTGAACGACTGCTGCGCAAAGCCGTACTGGCTGATCGTGAAGCACTGGAATTTCTGTTTACTTCACCCAAAGTCAGCTGGAACGAAACGATTCGCCAGTGGGCCACTGAAACACTCACCGCCGAACTTACACTGCCCGCGGCAGTGCTGGCACTCACAGCACAAATCCACCGCGAATTCACATACGACAGCCGCGCCACAACCGTCAATACACCTGTCCCCGACGTTTTCCGTATCCGCCGCGGTGTCTGCCAGGACTTCGCACACCTGCAGATCGCTGCTTTTCGATCGGTGGGACTGCCCGCCCGCTACGTCAGTGGCTACCTCAGAACACTGCCGCCCCCCGGACAGCCCCGCCTCGTGGGGGCCGACGCTTCACACGCCTGGTGCAGCGTCTACGCCGGAAATGGCGAATGGATCGACTGTGACCCCACTAACAACACACTCTGCAGCACCGACCACCTGACACTCGCCTGGGGTCGCGACTACAGCGACGTCCCCCCCGTGACCGGCGTCTGCGTCGGCGGAAGCCAGCACCGCCTGTCCGTCAGCGTCGATGTGCTTCCGCTGGACTGAAGAAAAAGCCCGCCAAAAGTCGATAAATTTCAACAATTGACGACATCCGGGAAGAATCCGCTGCGATTCCTCCGCGGTTTAGGATCCTCAAGCACCCCTAATAGCGGCAAACAACAATGCTTGACCGTCGGGCCGTAAAAATCGCCATCTGCACCACTCTTTTTGCAGCCTTTCTTTGCACGCGGCTGATTCAGCAACTCAATTACCTTCCCATACACGTCTGTGTGCATCCGGAAGTTGCCGCAACACAACCTGTCCTGACGGCGGTTTCCAGTGACGGTCGCCGACAACAACTCACACAGCGGCAGGAAAACCTGACCGTTTTCAGCATGCTCGACGGAACCATCCCGGTCCAGCGAATTCAAGTCTCCTTGCCGGCAGGCACAGTCCTTACCGCTGACGGCGTCAGGATCGTTCTGGGCTCCGGGTGGCCTCCCCCAGTGGCATTGCTCCGCAATCCTGCACTCACAGTCCACGAAAACCTGAACCACAGCAGCGCACCACAAGCCGCAATTCAATCTGAAACATGGCTCACGGCTCAACCATTCGCGGTTTCGAAACTTCCCGGCCAGCCAGACGCAATAAATTGGCAGGGAGATCTCTGGCTCTTGCTCGTTCCACTGCTCCAGTCATTTGTCTGCCTGCTGCTGCTGAAAATGTCCTCAACCTTCGTGCAGTCGGCATTAGCATGGCTAAGCAGGTGCAATGAATATGCCACAGATGCCACCTGCTTCCAGCGTGCTCGCACATGGTGCAGTAAGCTCACGACTCTTGCACTCGCTTTGCTCATTCTTTGCCAAATCCAGTTCCAGGTCCGCAGCTTCCTCAACGTAAGAGACGGATTGCAGTTTTTCATCGCGCTCTGCATAAGCGCAGCCCTGCTGTATTCGTTCAAATGGTGGGCCGCCTTCCTGCGCAGACGCGAACAGACTTCCAGTCGTGTTCTGACAACATCATTACTGATCGGCACCATCTTCCTGGCTAAACTTTTCTGGGTGACATCGGTCACTACGGCTCAAACCGATGACTACGCAAAATACTTCCGGTACGGCGGACACATGGCATCCGGCAATTGGGATGACCTCGCGCGCGAGCAAACTCCGCTGCTTAGATTGTTCGTCGAAAGGGCCGCGGTCTACACACTGCCAGTAGCCTCACTGTTTGGACAGGGCATGCCCCCGATCGAGATCACAAATGTCATTCTGCAGTCCCTGACCGCAGCAGTCACAACACTGCTGATCGGAAGAATGTTCGGCAATCTCACAGCCTGCCTTTCCGCTCCACTGCTGCTGCTCTACCCGTCATTCTGGTACTCACCCACCCTGGCAACACCCCAGATCCCCGGCTTTTTCTGGATGTCACTGGTCTGGCTGGCCTTCGAACAACTGCGTCGTCTGGCTGTCCGAACACAACGAACACCGCTCACACCCTTCATAGCCATACAGGCAGCAGTCCTGGCAGCAGCCTTGACGTTTTGCACAATTATGCTTGAGATTCAGAAATCGCTGGGCCTGTTTGCATTCCTCGCTGCAGGCGCCGTCATCACCGTCGGCCTCTGCAATCTGATCAGCCGCCGACACGCTTCACTGACACGGATCGCCGCCGTAAGCCTGCTTTCCTTCGGCACACTGTTCATCTCATGGCAGACCACCCAGCTCACCTGCCGGGAAGTCCGTAAGACAATCGCCGACAGACTGCCAGTCTCTGCAAAAATCTCACTCATGGGCTATTTTTCCTCCGTCGACTCAACAACGGACGCCTCCAGTGAGACAGTCAGCAACTGGCGATTCTCTTACCTGCCCGCTGTCCCTGGTAATTACCAAACGCAAATAAATCTGCGAAAACTGCTGCACGAAAAAATCGCCTCGTTTAGCCACTGGATTTACTCCCCGCTAAAAAAATCGATCACTCTTGGCACAGTTGAAACTGAGGATTACCTGATCAAGACGTTTGGCAGCCTGAGCGACGCTCACGGACTCTCTCGTGATTACACCCGAGTTCCCTGGCTGCGAACCCAGAAAAAAATCTCTCAAGCTGTCTATATCGCCTTGCTGTTTCTGACGCTGCTCAGGCTTTGCAACAGCCGGCCCTCAAAAATTGCTCCAGCAGAACTGTTCCCCTTAGCCTTTGTACTGCTCAACCTGCTTGTTGTGCTTTTCTTCGCTGAAAGCGCACCCTACTACGCGCAAATCCTCGCATTTCCACTCGTCTGGTCCAGTGCCCTGCAGCTCTCCAACAAACCCGCAGTCCCAACAGCATCAGCAGCACTCCCCAGCCTCGCTTGTGGAATCGCCCGCTTCCTGACGCCACTGGCTGTAATCCTGCTGATCTGCATCGCCATCGGACAAGCCGTTGACTCAAGCGGCTGGTCCTTCCTGAAACTCTCTGCAACCGCAGTCACGAATCACGCGCAAACACAGCAAGTCAGCTTTTCTCGCGTTCACCAGTCACTGCAAATCCCGTCGATCGACAACACCCTGAAAGCCGGCACGTACGAAACAGAAATCAGTATCATCAACCCCTGGCAACACTCTGATGTACTTGCCTTCTTCGTCACAGGCGACACTCGCTCCAGAAATCTGTACTTCCCCAAATCACACTGGAAATCTCTGCCGGTTGCATGGTCCGTCACCTGCCAGAATAAATGCGTCGCCTCAGGGCGACTTCACCAGCTGCAGCCTCCACAATTCCTGCAGCTGTCAAAAGCTGACTTCCCCCCAGAATCCGCAGCCAACAAAACCCAGCTCACTCTCAAATTATCCATTACCGCCTCACAAGACCTTAGTCTCTCAAAGACAGGATTCGCTCCCGCCATAGCAATCGAGTACCCGTTCAATACTGTTGACTGATACAGCGTTATCACTATTTAATTTGCAGCAGCGGCACAACCTGTCGCAGGCTCGCGCTTACTGACAGTACGGGTACTCAATCGCCAGCCACTCCGGATCCGACGCCACCTCTGCCAGCCTGCCGGATAACACCACCCGCAATTCCACGGCATCGCCAATCAGGCCACCCCACGAATCCAGATCCACCGTGCAAAATTCTGGAGTATTCAAATCCCGCAAACTGCCCTGACGCCAAACCTTGCCATTGATCAGTACTTCATAAGCAGCTTCACTCACGTTAGGCGCAATCCGCAGCCGCCGATCAACTCGCTGATTCGCCGTCAGGAAGAATTTCAGACGGCTCCCGGCACCCTGCGCACACTCCAGCCGGATCGGTACCTCAACCCGAATCGGCACTTGCCGTGCCCGATCCGGCAACGCCACCGCAACATGCACACGCGACTGCTCAACTCTTGCTGCATCCGCACCCGACACTCCAGTCGCCTGAATTCTGCAATACAATACAGCACTTCGATCAATCAGACCGCCCACGACAGCATGTACAACAATCGCCACACACAGCACACTTGCACCTGCCAGGGTCCCTCCCTGCACTCTGACCAACTGCAGCAGGTGTTTCAGCACATCAAACGCCCGCACGCTGATGCCGCAACGGACGCTGCCGTACGGAGCCAGAACCAGCGCTGCCGACAGACAGACTGGGTAAAAGAAGCCCTGTGAATAATACGGATGAGCTTCCGTCAGCACATAAATCACACCGCCATAGATAAAAGCGAACAATAACAGGACAGCCTCTCCCAAAACGCTCGGAAATACCCCCGGCAACAGCAGCCGAGCCATCAGCATCGTCAGCATCAGCAGGTAGAACTCATCGCAGACCCCCTGCTGCAGACTGTACCACGGTACTCGAGTATGCTTCATCGGACGTATCAAACCCGGCAGCCTGTCGAAACACTGCACCAGCGCATCTCCCTGCCAGCTAAACACAGCATTCTTGCGGAACATAAACTGCCAAAACTGAATTCCCGCTGCCAGCTTCTCATGCACCAGACGGCGCAAACCCACGACCGACTGTTCGTCAGCCGGTACGCGAGGAAAGTAGGTTGTACGCCACGGCTCCAGTTCGCGACCAATTCCTGTGCCAGCAGAGTCCACAGCCGACAAATATCCCAGGCTGGAAACCTTTGCTGGTGGCAGTTGCGCCGCCACCACGCCCCCGATCGACTGCACAACCAAAGCGCCACTGCCCACCCCCGCCAGCACACAAAACAGGCTGCACAGAATTTTTCGCCGATCACGCAGACATTCGGCACGATGGATCAGTCCATACGCCCCAAGGCTCAATATGACGGCCACAGCCAGAAACAGTCCGGTATTTCTGCAAAGTTCCAGCAGGCCCGCCGCTGCACCCGCCATCGACGCCAGTGACACACTCAACAGCACAGTTCCAGACGTCGTACGCCCCCGCTTCGTCAGCTCGCGACGGATGCATTCCAGCAGCAGCAGACAAAGGGCCAGCAGGAAATTCGCCGGAACATTGTGAGTCGCTATGGTGGCCGTGTACCAGAATTCAGGCATCAGCATAAGCAGCACCGCTGCCACTACAGCCCGAACCGGACTTCCCGTCAGCAAACGAACAAACACCCCAAATGTCAGCAAAGTTGCCGCCTGCAGCAGCAGGTTCCAGTATTCAACCGCATGCAGCCCCTTCCCAAACAGCCATACGGCGGGCACTGTCACTACCATCGCCCGCCGAGCATACTCAGCAACCAGTACCTCACCCCGCGCCCCTATCAGGTCCCAGCGACCTTCACAGATTTGCTCACCAATCGTCAGATAACGAGCATAATCCGTCGACTGGTAAGAATCCACACTCTGAATCCAGACCACACGCAACAGCAGACACACACACACCAGGACCACCAGTGCCCCCGCAGATCTGCCGCCAAACCACACACGGCTGCGACCGACAAAACATGAAATTCCTGCCATGAGCAGGATCCCCAGTAACGAGGCTGCCAGGGACTCCACTCCGCTGCGGATCATCAGGATTCTGCCGAACACCACGACAAACTGATGAGCAGCCAGCAACAAAACAAACACTCTGCAACCGGCAAGCAGCATTCGCTGTAAAATCGTGTTTTCCGACGGAAAAGTGCCGCCAGGACCCGCACCTGCCGTCGCCAGCACCTGCAGCACAAACAAACCAAACGCCAGCATAAACCCGGACTGACACACCGCGACCAGCAGCAACAGTCCGTCACCCTGCCAGTTCCTTCCCCGCAAACCCGGCAAAATGCTCGACACCCGGCCGACTGGCAACTCCATCACCTCGAATTTGCCACCATCACTCAATGCCTGCACCAGCGCTGAATCTGCACACGGACCAGCGCCGCCAGACGGCATCAGCACTTTCACCGGCCCGGTCCAGCTGTCACCCGCAGTGACACGCAGCGAAGTCGCCAGTTCAGGATGACCAGACGGCAATGCTGCCAGCACTTTAGTGATGGGCTCCACATGCTCGGCCATCATCCAGACACGCGGCACCTCGGGTAACCGCTCAAACTGCTGCAGAAATTTCCTCTGCGGCAGCCAGCCATAAACCCGAATGTCGAGTCCTTCCACAGCACCGCTGCCACTGCTGACGAAAATCGCCGAATAATGCAGACCCTGCCACAACCTGAACACCAGCAACAGTAATGCCAGCGCGCTGGCCCACAACAGCAAAGATCGCACAGACCGCTCTCTGAAGACACTCGCTGTCATCGCCCCGAACCTCGCACAGAATCACGCTCACGCCTCGCTGTCTCCGCTGCACGCTCCCAAACCTGCAGCTCCTCTCGCGGATCAACAAGCGGACGATACGGATACTCCACAGCAACCGCCGGCAAAAAACCAATCTGCGAAATATCCAGATCCCGCTCAGCCCTTAAGATCACCTCCAGATGCAGATCGCTCCCCCCCACGACCTGAACCACGCCTCGATCCAGACACTGCAGCTTTGGCGGATGCAGCTCCCCAAGACGCCCGCTGCGATAATGCTGACCATTCACACGCAGCTCATACGTCACCGGCAGCGATTCCCAGAAACTTCGAGGATAATAGAGGTTGCGGGATCTGGCATCAGCGGTCAGCAGAAAACACACCAGCTGCGAATCCTGAAATGCCCCCGGAATCACACAACCACCACGGTACTCACGACCAGCCGCAATTCGACTGCCCTCAGCCTGCATCGCCGCTGAAACATGCACGGCCGACGCTGCCATCAAAGCAGACCCGGCACCGGCTCTCTCGGCTTCAATCGCCGGAACCAGGAATGCCAGACCTTGCCTTGTCACCCACCGTCCCGCAAGACCATGCAGCCACAAACCACCGCCAATCAGACTCACAATCAACAAAAATCGACCGAGACAACAGAACGGATACATCCCGCCCCAGACTGACCCGCTGGCCTGCTCCGCCGCAACAGCATCTGCCCGCGATAACAGCCAACCGCAGCTCCACGCGAGCGGGTACGAGATCACATACGCATAATAGGGACCAGCCTCCATCAACAGCAGAATCACCGCAAACTGAATGACCACAAAAGCCAGCGGGAACAACTCAGAGGCACGTACACCTGCCCCCGGACCGCCAGCACAACGACACAACCCACCTGCCAGCAACAGCAGATACGCACCATCCGTCACCAGCCGCAGACAGGAATACCATGGCACGCGAGCCCAGGCCATGTAGCCCTCCTTCATCCCAGGCCGATCACCAAGCACCCGGTTCTGGGCGTCATGCAGAAACGAAAAAAAACGATTCTTGCGGAACAAATGCAGCCATACATCGATTCCCGCTGCCAGCTTCTCATGAAACAACTTCCGTCGATTCAATTCAGATGCCGTCCCCGCAGGAACATTCATCAGCGTGGCAAATCTCCAGTTACTGACCGTCGGACCACTTCCGTCAGTCGTCGAATCCTGAGCTGACAATAGTGACATCATCGAGATCGGCGGACTGGCCCCCAGTCTGTCACGACACACAGCAGCAATCTCGCCGCGCCAATACCTTGTCAACACACTGCAAAAATACAGCAGCAACAGGGAAACTGTCACGACATGCAGCACACGCTGCAAACGATACCGCGGCCCCAACACCAGCCGCTGTAACCACACCAGTCCAGACGCCAGCACAGCAGCCGAAACAAAAATGCCAAACGTCTTCACAAGATCCAGCAGCGCCACCCCAACACAAAACATCAGACAAAGACACCAAAAAACAGCCAGCTGCCGGCCCTTCAACGGAGCAGTCAGCTGCCGCTGCAGATACCCCCTCAGAAATTCAGCCAGCACAAAGACAATCGACAACAAAAAGAAACCCGGCGTCGTAACATTCACAATCCAGGTGGAATACACAGCAGGTGGATACAGCAGCAGAAATGGCAATGTCAGTGCGCCGGCTCGCAAACCAAACATGCGGCCAGCCAAAAAGACCATCATCACAGCCGTGGCCAACTCCATCAGCAACAGGCACAGCTCCATGCCAGTCAACGAGGTACCCACCAGCAGCATTAGCGGCCGAGTAAACACATAGGCACGCTCAAGAAAGATAGACCGAGTCAGAACACTGGCATCACCAATCAACCCCCAGTCACCAGTGGCCATGGCCACCCCATAACGGAAATACTTGTCATAATCCCCCGATTGCGTCGCGTCGAAACACCAGCAAAACACAAACTTCAACAATGAAAAAGCCAACGCCACAACGCACACACGCTGCCAGATCTGACGGTCCGTCAACGCAGAACGGATCCAGCGCACATACGAAATCACCCCAATCACCAGCCCAAACAATATACAAACCGCCAGCAACAGCTGTATCCCCCAGCGAATCTCCACAAAACCCGGCAGCAAACACCACACCTGATGAGCCAGGACAAGAATGACACAAAAACGCAGCAATGAGAATCCCCAGCCAGAAACTGGCAAAGACTCCAGCCTCAGCAAGACACAACCCTGCTGATCCGCGCCCCCCCGGCCGACCATCACACTCAATCGCAAACACTCACCCAGCACGCGACAGATCAGCCATAACAGCAGACATTGCAGCACCGGAACCGCCACCAGCCAGACGTCGCCCTGCCAATTGCAGGCAAACGGCTGCGAACTCAGAAAATTGAATGACGAATTCTGAGGTACCAGAAGGAACGCCGTCGCCCCCCGCGAACGCCCCGTTAAAGCAACTGAGTCAGCAGCCACGATGAATGGCAGTCGAGTCGATGGCGGGCCCCAGTGCTCCCCAAATCTCACTTCCATGTCCACAGGAGCAATCGTTGGTGGCCCACTCAGTTCCACCACCAGACCAGAACAGGGACCGGGACATGAAAACTGACTGAAAATCCCAGGTGACTCTTCGCGACGCTGCAGCGGCGATAAGCGACCGTCGGTCAGCCGCCCATACACAGCCGAAACCGACCGGGCAACTTTTGCATCAAAGGACAAATGCAGCTGCCCAAAATTCAGACCTGAAACCGCACGGAACCACAGGCCAGCACAGAACAGCAGCAGCAGTCCCGCTCGAAAACACCAGCGATTCACCAACGGTTTCTTAAACATTTTCCACCAGACAAAGACTGCCGCGTTGCCTTACGCCGAGATTATACCTAGCAGATGTCCCGTGAAAATCACGCCAAAACTCAGCAACTCGGCTCAATTGCCGGGGACAGCTGCAGCACCCCCGTTGCAACCCGGAATCCCAATAAATCAGTCGCCCAAAAGCAGCTTGAATCACCGGCGGCAGCGCAAAAAAAAAGGAGCCGCAGTTTGCACTGTGACTCCTTCATTCAACAGAACTTTGAAGCAAACAGATCACTCGTCGTCATCGCTGGGCGCGGTATCAACCACAATGCCGTTTGCTGACGCCACAGTACTAGCGGTCTGCTCCAGTTCCTCGGTGTCGGAAAACAGGCTGCCCGATGTGCCAAGGTCGGCGATGTTGTCTGACGAAACACTGGTGTAAGCGTAATCCTGGGAAAGCCAGGCAACCGCCTGCGAATAATCCCCAAGTTCCTGCACCACAGCGTTTCGGACCTCAGTCAACCCAACAACCAGGCCCAGAACAAGCAGTGTCCCAACAATCACTGACTCAGAAGACAACAGAAATCCGCTGTCATCCGACAGGAAAGAACGAAATACAACTTGCATATGCCCACCCTGCAGTAGACGGGCCTCCGGAATCCTTTTCAACATGGAGTTCGGCCGTGAACTCCGAAGTCATAGGGTGGCAAGGAAAACCATCGCCACCCTTTGAACTCATAAACATCACTCGGCGTCAGTAGCTGACGCTCCAGTAACGACGATACCCTGAGCATCAGTACCCTGGGCCATCTGGGTGTCGCTGGAGTCAGAGAACTGAGAGCCGGCAGTCGTCAAGTTGGAAGTCACGTTCGAGCTTGACACGCTGGTATATGCGTAATCCTGGCTCAGCCATGAAACGGCCTGAGCGTAGTCACCCAGTTCCTGCACAACGGCGTTACGCACTTCCGTGATACCAACGATCAGGCCCAGTACCATGATCGTGCCGACCAGCACAGCCTCGGTCGACAGAATGAAACCTTCTTCGCTGCGAAGAAAACGATTGAACATGCTCTTCATCTGAAAATCTCCAACACAAATTCGCCGACTGAAACGAGCAACCCGGTGCTGTCGGCCCCAGCACCGAATCCTGAAACGAAAGCCCAGGCAGCACACGCCCCCAGAGCAATTCCACAGGTGATTGATGGCCCCGAGGAGGCCTGTGGCTGAAAACAGCCACTACACTGCGGTACTCCGTTTAACACCAGACCAGCAAATGCCTGACCTGATTCCTGGCGTCACTGCCCGAGCTTTCCACGCTCGCTTCAAACCGTCGTATCTGATCAGAGTTTTCAGGAGAATTGTGCCAAGACACACTTCTGCAAAAAAACAATATCACTCAGCGTCAATTGTGGCCTGCGTAGTCACAGTAATCCCGTTGGCATCAGTAGCCTGAGCCTGCTGCACATCAGTGCTGTCACTGAACATGCTGCCATAAGTCCAGATGCCGCTGGGAACATTCGAATCAGAAACACTGGTGTAGGCATAGTCCTGGCTAAGCTGAGCTACAGCCTGAGAAAAGTCACCCAGTTCCTGAACCACGTTGTTCCGAATTTCAGCCAGACCCACGATCAACCCCAGCACAGTGATCGTCCCGATCAGCAGTGCCTCAGTTGACAACAAAAAACCGTCCTCACCACGCACAAACGCCAAAAATAAACTCTTCATAACTCCGTTCTCCATCCATGCATTGCAGCCGAATCCAAAAAGGCGATCCGCCCCGGCCAACAACAAATCGCCCATTCCGTGAGCCCCAGCCGAACAGCCACCCGGAAATCAGAAAGGACACACATCCCTTTGCCGATCTCACAGGAAACTGATCCGAACCAGGACAATCGTTCCGTCAAGAACCCAACAATCCTGTTGGACTCAGTGCAAAACATCAGAGCACAAGGCGTGCCGTAGTGCGCGAAAAAAAAAGATCCGCTGTACAGGCAATACCACCCCGAAAACCCTCAATCCCGGTCGTGTTTCAGAGCAGGCTAGTCGTTTCACCCGAGAATGTGTGTGAAAAGTGGGACGCTGTGTCATGTGTGGGGCGCAGTTATTTGGAAGTAGCAAGAATCAATAGCCTTCAGGTTTTGCTGGCAGTCGACGAAACCTGCAAACTGTTGCCCGACAGCGTAAACCCAAATCCCCCCAGCAGGTCAGACACCCCCGTCGATGTCATCGGCACCGTGACCGTCACCTGCACCGCACTGCCCAAATCCGTCACCACAACAGTCTGCGGCAGGCCAACACCATGAGCCGCCAGGATCTGCAGCACCGCTGCCTCCGTGTCCACCTGCCGGGAACTGTCAAACACCGCACGCGCCGCCACACGCGCTCCCTCGGCAGCCGCCGCTGTCACGCCCGCATGAGTCATCATCAGCAGCGACCACTGAATCACCGCCAGCAACCCCATCACCAAAATCACCAGCACCGCCAGCGACTCTAAAATCACCACACCACCACGACGCCCCTCAGACAATCGCACTGATCGCATCCGCCACATCATCCAGCTCCTGTACAAGCGCATTGCGAACCGCCGCCAGACCCACCAGAACGCCAATGCCCACCAGTGTCACCAGCAGCAGGTACTCCACCGTCACCGCCCCGCGACGACTGCCGCGACGCGAAGAAACTGTTCCTCTCTCTGCACCCATCGAAACTCTCCAAACAATCTTGTATCAACCCCAGCCCGATTCCCACATAAAAACCACTCAGGGACACGTCACCGCAGATAAACTGACCAGCCGACTGCGATTCGGTGTCACCGCAGGATCCCAGACCGCGACAGCGCGACCACTGACGGTTCGGGAAACGGACGTAAATGGACTCGTTAAACTCACAGAAAACTGCACAAGACACGCACGCCGCTCCGCCGCAGGCCCCACAACAGATGCATCCAGAACACAAGTGCCCGAGTCGAAGTCGCCCAGCAGCACGACTGTATTGACCGCTGGCACTGTCACCGGACACACAGCATTGTTGTTCACCGCCGACGTGTCATTGTTCGCCGCCAAAGACCCGGACAATGCTGACAATTCCACATTCGATCCTTCCACCGTGCTGCCCGTGACAATCGCCGCAGCTGCACTCTTCGCCGCTGTTCGCGCCGCCACACTGTCAGTCGCCGACCCCCACGCACGCGCTCCCGCAAGCGCCGCACTTTCAGCGATCACCCGCACTTCGCTGCGACACAGATCAAGCCACCCGACTTCCAGCACCATCGACAACGCAGCAATAATCAGCGCAGAACTGCCAATCAGCCAGACAACGGCCAGACCGCTCCGGCTTGCAGCAGGTTTCTGCGAAGTCATGTACATGCGCATCATTCCATTCACTCCCCGCGTCCCCACCACCGGCCACGTACCCGTTCAGCTGCCGTTGTAACCACGTAAACATCCGGCCGACACATACCGGCCCGTACTTGAAAAACCAAAACTGGACAGCAAATCAGGAGTCACCTGGCTCAGACGCACATTCACCGTCACGCGAATGCACTCCACCGGTATCGCCGATGCAGCAGGAATCGCTGCCTGCAACACCACTCCGTCACTCCCCGAACTGCCAAGATAAACGCCCGGATCCGAGACTCGCTCCTGCACAATAATCTGCAGATTCGCTGCACACCACACCCCTGGTCCACCACTGTCTGTAGAAATGCCGGCCACCACAAGGTTCTGATTCACCGTCGACCTGAGGCCCGCCAGCAACGCAGCCTGATTCGCACGGCCAAAGATCGACGCAGCCTGCGCACCAGTAACCGCCGCCTGATGCACCGCCACAGATCCCGACAACGACAGACCAAACTGAACAGCAACCAGCGTGAAAGCAAACAAAGCCGGCATGACTGCGATCAGCTCCAGAGTCACTGCAGCACGACGCAACCCCCGCGACAGCGGTCGGCTGCAGACAGTTGAGGTTGATTGCGTCATTGCCAGATCCCCAGAAATAACCGTCCAGCTGAACACAGAAAAAATCCGTCAAGGTACCACAGCACCGGCAGCCGCGCTGCCGGCAGCGGCCGCCGCAGGAGTCCCCGCGGGCCCCCCGGATTTACTGCCGGCTCGAATCAGCTCCTCGGTTCGAGCCGGAATGAATTCCTGACGAAAATGATCCCGCAGCCTTAGCACAGGAGGTACCACCAGAACAAAGAACACCGGCGGAGTCACGCACAGGATGATCGGAAACAACAGCTTCACCGACAGACTGTTGGCACGCGCCTCTGCCTCGGAACGCAGCCCCGAACGAATCGATGTCGACAAATTGTCAATCGCACGCTTCATGTCGGTCCCCAGACGCTCCGTATGCTGCACCGTAGCTGCCAGAGACCTCAGCTCCACTTCATCAATTCGCTCCGCCAGCTGCTGGAAAGCCAGACCCGCTGAAGACATCCGAGCCTGACGGACAACCAGCTGCAACTCCTTTGTCAGGTCCCTGCTCACATTCGGCGAATACTCAACAATCCGCGGCAACGCCTGCTCCAGAGTCATACCCCCCGAAAGACACATCGAAAGAATATCCATGATCTCCGGCACCGCACTCAGGATCCCGCCGGCTCGCACGCGACCTCGAGCATTCAAAAACAGACCTGGAATGGCATAAAACACGGCCGCCAGAAAAACGCCAAACACAATCGTCAGCAACATGGCCTCGGGCACCAGAATCAGCACCAGCGGGATGGCAAACAAACAACACCACACCAGACCGTTTCGCACAGCCAGCAGCCGGTCAAAAGCATCCGGCGCGTAAATTCCCGCACGACTCATGTCACGCCGAATTCGTCGCAGCTCAAACTGCATCTGAGGCACCGACAGAGCCAAAAACTGCAGCCAGCGAGGCAGCGGGCGAGCCTCAAACGGACTGATGCTGTCGTCACCCCAGTCCCCGCGAATAATGAGTCGACAATTCCATAAACCCAGCACCAGCAGCAAAACCAGCCCGGACAACAGGGCCGAAGCCAGAAAAACGGGGAATTCGCGAAGAATCAAGGTAAGCATGTGAAAGTCCCTAGCGAGGCATCTTAATCAGGCCAAGAATCCACACGATGCCAATCGCATTCAGCATCACACCCAGCACCAAAAAAGTTCGGCCAATCGCTTCGGTGAAAAACACCTGCACATGCTCAGGATTAATCAGCAGCAGTGCCGCAAACAGCAACGGCGCCGCAGGCGCAATCAGCAGTGCAGACAACCGGCCACCACTGCTGGCAGCCTGCATCTGACGGCGAAATGCGATCCGATCCCGCAGTAACTGACTTAACCGGTCCAAAGAATCCGCCAGCGCACCACCAGTCTGCCGATGCACCGAAAGCACCGCCGCCAAAAGTCCCAGTTCCCGCAGCTGCGCACGCCGCGCTAAAGACTCCATCGTCCCAGACACCGTTCGCCCCAGCAATAACTGATTGCGACAATGCTGCAGCTCACCCTGCAGTCGCCCCCGCGCCATCTTTTCACACAGCCCCAGCGCCTCAGAGAATTCCAGACCCGCACGCGACGAACGCGCCAGCAATGACACCACGTCCGGTAACTGCATCCGAAAATCATTCAGCCGACCATTGCGCCGCAGCACCAGGAATGCCAGAAAGATCACACCAAAAATCAACAGCAGAAAAAGAAACCAGCCATCCGGCAGGCCAGCAGTCACTGCCAGCAAATAGAGCACAGAGGTGATGATCGTCAGCCAGACCACAATGCCTCGAGGCGTCCAGGGCAGCTCTGACTCCACAATAAAACGAATTAATGCTCCTTCCAGACCCGAAACTTCCTCGGGCATCAGAAGCACCTCAAGAGGATCCGATGCAGGCCGGACTGCGGAGTCGGAAGTGCGCAGCGTCAGCCAGACCAGCCTCGCAGCCGCCAGCAGCACGCCACCAATCAGCACCCCCCAAAGCACTCCGTCCATGCGTAACATCACCCCTCACTGCTAAACCGGCGGGCGAAAATCCTCATCCGGAAAATCAAAACCATGACTGCGAATCCGCTCCAAACAGACGGGCACATAACCAGTCGCCTGGAAAGACATCGAACCACCACCACCGGCCACCGGCTGATATCGAAACACGTCCTCCAAATGAATTTCACCGCCGCGAACACCAACAATTTCTGAAACCCTGACCACACGACGCGCCCCGCCCTTCCAGCGAGCCATCTGGGCGATCAGCCGAATCCCCGCAGCCACATAAGCCCGTATCACCGGCAATGGCAATTCAAATCCACCCATCGCTATCATCATCTCCAGACGCGTCAGAGCATCCTTCGTGTCATTGGCGTGAATCGTGGAAAATGAACCCTCATGCCCCGTGTTCATCGCCTGCAGCATGTCGATCGCTTCAGGACCTCGCACTTCACCCACCAGCAGTCGATCAGGCCTCATTCGCAGTGCATTCCGCACCAGATCACGCAGCGTTACACTGCCCACACCCTCCGTGTTCGGCATACGACTTTCCATCCGCACCACATGCGGATGACACAGCCGCAGCTCTGCAGAATCCTCCACCGTCACAATTCGCTCGTCATGCGGCACGGCACCCGCCAGTGCGTTAAGCAACGTGGTTTTGCCCGTGCCGGTTCCGCCGGAAATTAAAACACTCAGCCTGCTGACTGCGGCCGCCTGCAAAAAATCGGCCATCCCGGCGCTCAGACCGCCACGATCAACCAGTTGAGCCATCGTGAACGGATTCTTCGGAAAACGACGGATCGAAATCGTCGCTCCATCAATCGCCAGCGGAGGAATCGTGACGTTCAAACGCGAACCGTCAGGCAAACGAGCATCCACCATGGGATTGCTCTCGTCGATTCTGCGTCCAACCTTCGCCGTCAGACGCTGGGCCACCCTGAGCAGATGCGAGGCGTCCGCAAAAACAACCGGCGTACGCTCCAGCACACCATGTCGCTCCACATACACCTCAAATGGATTATTCACCAGCACGTCCGTCGTGGCAGCGTCCCGCATCAGGCATTCAAGAGGCCCCAGGCCCTCAGCTTCGTCAATCAGTTCCAGAGACAGACGCTCAAGATACTCCTGAGACTCCTCGGGGAAGGTCCGCCCAATCAGCGAATTCACGGCGGTGCGGAACATGTTTCGTGCCGCCGTCTCATTTGCACCCGAAGCAAATTTCAGGTTGATCGCCTCAACCAGAACCTCATGCAGCCGCATCTTCCGCTGCTGAAATTCACGCTCTCGAGCCGGGTCTTTGATCGCTGACCATGGCACAGCACCGTCGGATCCGGCCATCACCGCCGGCGCCACAGGGGCAGTTACAGCGGCAGTTACAGAGGCAGTTACAGGGGCCAAAGTCGCCTCCAGGACCGCTGCGCCAGCGGCCCCGTCCGAGCCCGCCGTCGACTGCAGCTCTGAACGATGAACGGCGGATTGCGACCGTCCGTCAGCAACGGCAGTCCCGGCGTTCCCCGAGTTCACAGACCCGGCAGCACTGTCATCAGGGAATTGCCGTTTTCGCAAACCAAACATGACGAGGACCCAGTGCTGGTGAACGCGTAAAATCTCCTGTTCAAGCACAAACATCCCGCAATGCGGTGGCCACAATCCGTCCAGCCAGGTGCCCTGTCATCACATAGCTCAGCTTTCACAGAATCAAAACACTGTTCACCAGAGTTTCTCTGAAAAAACTGATCTGTCATTCAACAAATCCCCACGATCATTATCAGCGTCGCCCTACCTTCAGATCCGGCAGACGCTGCGGACCAGCATGTGCCGCTGAAGCAAGACCTGCTGTTGAAACAGGCCTTGCAGACAGTCCGGACCACCGACCAGTCGGCCGCAGACCAGCCGAAACACCTCTGTAGCCACCAGCCGAAAGTACATACAGGCCGCTTCTGGAACCCGTGGTGAGAGAACGAACAGCAACCGGCCGAGAAGCCCCGGAGACAGGCAGTGGCACGCCCGCCGGAACGTTCGCACCACGCACGGAAACTCGACCTGACGGTTTTGCTGCCGCTCGAGCGCTGACAGGCGCAACTGGAGCGACAGGCTGACGACGAGCCTGAGCGGGCACTGAAATCGGCCCGCCTGACGCTCGCGTGCCCGTGAACACCCGGCGAGTCTGCGGGATGACGGTTGTGAAGGGTATGCGGAACCCCGTAGCCGCGGACTTTTCTGCGTCGGAATGTCCGGAATACACCAGAGTCGACTGGCCCCCTGACCGCGCGGGACGCGCCCCGGCAGGAGCCGGCTGATTGCCACCAGACGAATTCTTCAGACCAGACTGAGTATCCTCCGGGGCCAGCCCATCGGTCGGCGGCTGAGCCCGCTCGGCAGGCCAGACTTCAGGACCCGGACCGGACTGCGCAGGCAGCGGTACGCCAACAGCAGCAGGAGCCGGGTACAGGTTGCTGTCAATAATCGTGTCCACAATCTTTTCCACCGGCACGCTGGACGGACTGCCTCCGCGGATGACCCTCACAGACGGCGGAGGAACCACGACGACCGGGGGCACAGGAACCTCTACGCCGAGCAGAATTTTCATGAGTTCGGGGTCGGGCAGGAGCCCCGCATTACGCATTCCGTCCTGCTTCGGCAACATATTCAGGGACAATTCGCCGCGCTGCTCAACAGACTTCAAAACCTCACATTGAGCAGGCGTCAGCTCAAGAGTCACCTCGAACTGATCAGCCATATTGCCCCGGGCGTCTTTTCGCAGGACAGTTTCGGGATACAGAGAATCCTGTATGCCAAGAACCCTGATGCCCGGCAGTAAGGTATGAGTCCGTGCTTCCTGAGTTGAACCGGGTACCAGACTGGACTCGGCGCGACGGAACAAAACGTCCACCCAGGATTCAGGCGAGACAAAGCCGCGCACACCACCAACCAAACTCATCCGCACCGTCACGGCACGCATCCCGTCTGTCAACAGGTCCGCAGGAGTAGGACCGGTGCCGTCAGGATAAACACAGTCAAGGGTGAAAGGAGTACCAGATTTTACTTTCGTTCGAACAATCCGCCCGACGAGCTCCTTCGCTCGGCCAAAAATCAGCTTTCCCTGAGTCAGCCGCAACATGTCTTTGTCGGAAACATTCATCGAATAGAAGTCGGCAGTGCGAATTTCACGCCCCACATCAAGATCGGTCGATGCCAAAACAATCTGAGATAACTGAGGAGCAGGCTTTGCCTCAGCAGCCGGCGGCGGAGCAGACCCTAAAATTTTGATGCCGGCCCCCGCCAGTCCACAAAGGACGAGAAAGAGTGCAGCGAGCCCCAGCTGGATGCCAAAACGCGACTGTCGCTGACGCCCCGCTCCCTGGACCCCAAATCCGGCAAACCCGGGATCCGACGGGGAACTTCCCCCCGCAGCAGTGCTTAGTGGACCAGTACTCATGTGAAAATCCTTCAGACCGCCACCCTCTGCAGCAGCCACCAGTTACACGCTGTACAACAACAGCCTTACACCCTGCACCTACTCAGAATCAATACTTGAAGCACCATTCACCGTCACACCATTCGCATCCAACGCTGACCCCACCATGGTGTCACTGTAAGCAACCGAGACCGCTGGACTGCCACTGCTGGCAGCGAGCGTGTACGAGAAGGACTGGTCAAGCGCAGCCATCGCACCAGACACGTCACCGTACTCCTGCACAACTGCGTTTCGATACTCCGCCAGCCCTACGATCGCGCCGAGACACACAATTGTGCCAAGCAGAACGAATTCCACCGAGTGAAACCCGCCGGACTCATCGGCAATGAAACGACGAAATAAATGACTTTGTGATGGCAACATTCAACCAGTCCAATCCACACAACCGGGTCAACAGCAACAACCGTTTAAGTAGTTTGATAACACTAACGAACGTGAATACAGGCTGACGGGGGACAGTACTTGCCTGCGAAGAACATCACCAAGCCATTCAAGAATGGCACAGTGTGTCATAAACAGGGCGCCCCATGAAACAAGTGAAGCAGAGTGGCCCGCCCGCCGTGAAAACAGCAGCCGACCACCACCCTAAATCACAAACTTCAGACACCAGCCACAATGAAAGCTCCTTAAACATAGATATTTTTTTGGAAGATTCGTGGACAGCAAAAAACATACCAGAGTCTTCAGCGAGCGACCTGTTACTGCTTTTCACACCCCGCCCCGTGCCTCAGCCGAATACTCCAGCTCCTGCTCGCCAATTCCGTATTCCCTCATCTTGCGATACAGCGTTGAACGGCTGATATTCAGGGCACGAGCAGCGGCAGCTTTGCTATTGCCATGCGCCCTGATACAGGAAACAATTGCCTCTCGAGATGCCTCAGAAACACATCCGGACAGTGTTCGTCCGAGCTGAAATTCGGCCGCGTCTGGTGTCAGCGAGTGTTTCTCACTGAGCCCTAGCTGCCGGAAGTCCAGTTCACCGTGATTGCACAGTGTCAGCGCACGCAGGAGTCGGTTTCGCAGTTCTCGGATGTTCCCCGGCCAGTCGAAACGAGTCAGCTGCTGCAGAAAATGAAGCGTAACCCGCAGGCCGGCAACACCGTGCTCGGCTGAAAGAGATGCCAGACAGTCCGCGGCAATCAACGGAATATCGCGACGACGCTCCCGCAGTGACAACAACTGCAGTTCCAGCACGTTGATACGGAAAAACAGGTCACTGCGAAATTTTCCCTGCTGCACCTGAGCCTGCAGATTCACGTTCGATGCGAAAATCAGCCGGCAGCGGCTGACCGATGTTTCAACAGTGCCCACCCGCTCAAACTGGCCAGTCTCTACCACCCGCAGTAACTTCGACTGATCGTCCAGCGTCAGCAGGTCCACTTCGTCGATCAGCAGAGTCCCCTGGCCGGCTGCTTCGATCTTGCCGGGGCGCTCATGAGTCGCTCCGGTGAAGGCCCCGCGAGTATGACCGAAGAGTTCCGCATGGATCAGATCCCGAGAAACCGCGCCACACGGAAAGAAAACAAACGGCTTGTCGGCCCGCTGCGACCAGCGATGTATCGCCTGAGCAATCGTGGACTTCCCCGTTCCCGTCTCACCACTCAGCAGAATTGGTACCCGACTGTCACCCAGACGACCTGCCGTCTGCAGCATCTGATAGACGGACTCGTGCCACGTATACAGAGTCTGACTGCCCATCTGCAGACTATACAGACACTCATGCGAAGTGGGTGCAGGAGTCAGCCAGCGAGGATCCGGGATCTCAGCGGTGCGCAGGTCCCACTCACCATCCGCCTGCAGCAGCAACGTTCCGGCAAGCTCCACCGCGAAACCACAGTCGTGCAGCACGACAAGGCGACTGAGACTAAAATTGGCGGCAATCACCTGCAAAGAACGACGAACAATGTCTGCCGACAGACCCCGCAGATCATAAAACAGAGTCTCCGGCTTGCGATCCCACGCAACGTCCAGCAGGGCTTCCAGTGTGGGAATCACCAGCCCACGCTGCTGCAGCAGGGCCTGCAACGCCTGAGGAATCGGTTTCCCGCTCGATATCAGCACAAACTCGACAGACATACCATACACCCCAAATAACCCAGAACTGCTATTCAACTCAATTCATAACAGACGAATGCCCGAGGAACTTGCTCGGAAATGCCTGGAAATTGAAAAATTTTGGAAAACTGTTCCACGGCAGCATCACAACCGTATGAAGTGTTCCAGCGGTGAGACGCCAAACAGCGGCAACAATCAGGCTGCACGCGGTCGCAGTACACCCGTGTTCCCCCACCCCACGAGCTGATTCAGGCTGAGCCCGTAAGTACGATCACCGAGCAATTTCGGAACACAAAGCGCCCCAAAGACGACACGCACAGAACACAGACGCCCCGCCGAAGAAACACACTGCTCCGCCAAACCCTCAAAAATTGTCGTGAATCCGAAAATTATTAAGTGAACAAAAGAATACTCTTTGAGCCTGTGCGAGGCCTCACAACACCAACGATCAGCAGAAATAAAACTAATCACATGTTCACCCACAAATGCGTAAATCCACCCACATAGTCCTGGATTCCACTCCAAAACCACCAAAAAGACCCCTTCCAATGCCCTTTGCTGTGGCCAGCACCCCCGCTCCACTCCCCCACGTTGCCAATTCGCAACGCCCGGCTCGTGCCATCAGCCAGCCCTCCACTCTGGCAATAATGGCCCGGAATTTGCCTCACGCCTGCCACCGGGGCGCCTGCGCGCTGCGGTTGTCCGCTGTGCCTGCACCCCAAAGAAGTTTTCTGAAAACGCTGGATCGCTTTTCTCACGTTCATTCGGCACGGATGCAATCTTCACGACGCGACTGGCACTGCCCGCCCGTCACTCGCCAGGTATCCCGCAAAGACTGTACGTATGCAAAATCCCGCCTGGCTGTCCGCACTCAGGAACTGCTTTCACTCCAGCTTTA
>Ga0169931_10003217_pt1 | contig 26042 bp, 22 predicted proteins | sample Kivu_15m_20L_FD_129675 | JGI IMG/M metagenome (GOLD analysis project Ga0169931, IMG submission 129675) | Freshwater microbial communities from Lake Kivu, Western Province, Rwanda to study Microbial Dark Matter (Phase II) - Kivu_15m_20L... | ecosystem: Environmental > Aquatic > Freshwater > Lake...
AAGTTGCCGTTGAACGCGCGCCCAACCGACTGCGCGGGCAGCGACGCGTCCGGCAGCGACTCCAGCAACACGCCGCCGAGCGCGCCCGCCGCGACCGGCGAGGTGACGGTGTAAGTCTCCTGCGGCGCTGCGGCTCCGACGGCGAGCCACGACGCGTCGGCCTGTCGCGTGAAAGTGGTTTTGCTCGCGGCCTTCACGGATGTGGGTTCAAGCAACTTCCACGGTGCGGCGGACGGGTCGAGCTTCGCGAGGAACGTCGGCTCCCATTCCTCGATGAGTTTGGGCAACTGCTTCTCCGCCTCCGCCCGACGCACCTCCGCCATCGCGAGGGCCTGAGACAACTCCGCGAGCTTCGCCTCGTGCTCGGGCGACTTCACGTGAATCGTCGGTTCGGGATTGCCGCCGCCGCGATTGGCCCGCACGCCGCTCAACGTGCCCGTCTCCTCCACGCTGTTGAAGAACGCGAAGAAAGAATAGAACTCGCGCTGCGTGATGGGGTCGTATTTGTGGTCGTGGCAGCGGCAGCAGTTGAAGGTCAGGCCCAGCCACGTCGTGCCGGTCGTCTCCACGCGGTCAATGATGGTTTCCACGCGCCATTCCTCGGCGATGAGGCCGCCCTCGCCATTGATGCGGTGGTTGCGGTTGAAGCCGGTGGCTATCAATCGTTCCTGGTTGCGGGTTTCGGGTTTGGAGTTGGCAGTTTCCGGCAGCAGGTCGCCGGCGAGCTGCCAGACGGTGAACTGGTCGAACCTCATGTTCTCGTTGAACGCCTTGATGACCCACTCGCGCCACGGCCACATGCTGCGCGAGCTGTCGGTCTGGAAGCCGTGGCTGTCCGCGTAGCGCGCGAAGTCCAGCCACTGCATCGCCATGCGTTCGCCGTAGCGCGGCGACGCGAGCAAGCGGTCCACCACGCGCTCGTAGGCGTTCGGCGACTTGTCCGCGAGGAACGCATCCACCTCGGCGGGCGTGGGCGGAATGCCCGTGAGGTCCAGCGCGACGCGGCGGATGAGCGTGGCGCGGTCGGCTTCGGGGGAGAATTTGAGGCCGTCCTTCTTGAGCCGCGCGAGGAGGAGCGCGTCTATCGCCGAGTGTTCAGTGTTCAGTGAGCCAGTATTCAGTGGCGCGCTGTAATCCCGTTTCCCCGACTGAAAACTGAACACTGAAAACTGCTTACTTGGCTTCGGCACTTCCGGCCGCTGCGGCGCGACGAACGCCCAGTGCGCCGAGTAGTTCGCGCCCTCCGCTATCCATCGGCGAAGTGTGTCTTTCTGCGCGGCGGTCAGCGTCTTGTGCGACTCCGGCGGCGGCATGAGGTCGGCAGCGGCCTTCGTGGTGATGCGCTGCACGAGGGCGGACTTCTCCGGCTTGCCCGGCACGATGGCGAGCGCGCCGGACTTGGCGGGTTTGAGTGCCGCCTCACGCGAGTCGAGCCGCAGACCGCCCTTGATCTTCTGCGTGTCCGGCCCGTGGCAGGCGAAGCAGTTGTCCGAGAGGATCGGCCGGATGTCGCGGTTGAAATCGAGCTTGGCCGCCGCGCGCATCTCGGTGGATGCGAGGGTCGCGCAGAGCCAGGCGACCGCGACGCTTCCGCTGGACTTAAGATGCTTCATGTCGCAACAGCAGACGCTCGGCTCAATCCAGGTATTGTCTCAGCCCGGCCACAGCACTACCCAGATGACTGCCGCTACGCCTTCTTGTAAATCGGCTTCTTCACCATCTCGGCGGCGAAGCGGCGGCCACGAATCTCAATCTCAATCTTCCCGCCAATCACCGCGCACTCCGGCGGGACGTAGCCCATGCCGATGCCGTTGTTGAGCGACGGGCTTTGCGTGCCGCTGACGACTTCCCCGACGGCTGCGCCGCCAGCCCAGATCGGGTAGTGCGGACGCGGCGGCGGGGCTTTGTCCGTCATCTTGAAGGCGACGAGCTTCTTCTTCGTGCCGTTAACCTTCTCGTGGGCGAGCACGGTGCGGCCGACGAACTCGCCCTTGTCCAGCGCGACGAAGAAGCCGACGCCGGCCTCGATGGGCGTGGTGTTTTCGTCCAGCTCGTGGCCGTAGAGCGGATAGCAAACTTCCGTGCGCAACGTGTCGCGCGCGCCGAGGCCGCAGGGCTGGAGGCAGAACTGGTGGCCGAGGTTCAGCGCCTTGTCCCACACCCCCTCGATGAGCGGCGCGGGCGTGATGACCTCGAAGCCGTCCTCGCCGCTGTAGCCCGTGCGCGCCACGCACACGAGCTGGCCGTCGAAAGTGAACTGCGCAATCTGGTTCTTCTTCAACTCGCTCGGCTTCGCGACGAGCGTGCCGCCGGTGGACGCGCCGGGAAAAAGCTGGTCGAGCAACCCCGGCGTCTTCGGCCCCTGGATGGCGACGGCGGCGGTGTGGTCGGAGAGATTCGCGAGCGTCACATCCGCGTGCTGGGGAAAGGCCCCGAGGCGTTCCTGCAACCACGCCACGTCCGGCTCGATGCGCGAGGCGTTGATGATGAGCAGGTATTCCTGCTCGCCGAGGCGGTAGGCGTAGAGGTCGTCAATCACCCCGCCGTGCTCGCGGCACATGAGCGTGTATTGGCCCAGGCCGACGGCGAGCTTGCGCGCGTCGTTGGTGAGCGTGGCGTTGAGGAACGCCTCCGCCGCCGGCCCGCGCACGATGACCTCGCCCATGTGCGAGATGTCGAAGATGCCCGCGGCGCGGCGGACGCAGAGATGCTCGTCCGTGATGGTGGAATACTGGACGGGCATCTCCCACCCGCCGAATTCGATGAGCTTGCCGCCCGCGCGCTGGTGCGCGGCGAAGAGAGGAGTGCGTTTGAGCATGATGATTGATGAAATGGCGGCTCGGGCAACAAACCGGAGCCGCGACACGCGCCGAAAGTAGGGCCGGGGGAAGCGCGGTCAATGAAACTGTGCGACGAACCCAAGCGGAAGTCCCGGCGTCGGGACATTTGCCCATCGGCTCGACCGGCCGCAGTTCCCATGAGTCATGCCAACTCGCAACCCGGAAACGGGGCGGGCAGGAAAATTATGGGCAGGAAGATTTCTGCCTCAATTTTCCTGCCCAAAATTTTCCTGCCCAAATTCCGGTTCATGGATGGGGCCGGGGTGAGGAGTTGCGTGCGACGGCATTGGTGGCCGCACCCCTCATCCGGCCTGCGGCCACCGTTTCTCCCCTCCTCCGAGGAAGGGAGCAGGCAAGCCTCGTGACCTTGCAGCGGCAAGCACGGGATGGACTCGACACCGACGCGCCTCACCGATGCGACCAGCCAAACCGACCCGGACGGTCCCCTTGGTGCAGAAACGGCCAATAGACGAAGGCGGACTTGCCGATGACGCTGGCCTGCGTGAAGTCGCCCCACGCGCGGGAGTCGAGGCTGTTCATGGTGTTGTCGCCCATGACCATGTAATGCCGCGGGCGGATGGGGAACTCGGCCTGGCCGTGCGGAAACAGCGGGGCTAGGCCGCCTTTCTGGTTCTGGTTCGCAACCGACTCATTGACGTGCCCGGAGAACTCGCTGTCGCGCGGCGGGCCGGTCAGGTGATAGACGTTCTCAAAGCGCGGCGTGCTGGCGTCCAGCCGTTGGCCGTTGATCCGCAGGTGCCGGTCATCGCCGACGGCCACACGCTCGCCGCCCAGCGCGACGAGGCGTTTGATATAAAACTGGTCGCCCGGAACCCGGTGCTCGTTCCGCCGCTCCTCGGGAATGCCCAGGGTTTCAAAGACGATGATTTCGCCGCGCTCGGGCGGGCGGAAGTTGTAGGTCAGCCGGTCCACGAACAGGTGGTCGCCGCTGATGACCTTGAGCTTGATGATGTCCTCGCCCTTGCGGAACTGCTGGCCCTGGTGCAGCCCTGAGCGGTTGTTGTTTTGGCCGGGAAACGTGGCCAGCATCTGATCCGCCGGAAACCAGACCGTGTAAACTCGCGTGCCAACGCGGAACCGCTGCTTCTTCACGATCAACGGAATGACCGTCTTCGGGGCTTCAATCGCGTCCAACTCGCCATCCTCCTCGCACACGACATGGAAATACGACACGCCGCGAAACCACGAGTCCACGAACGCATCCAGGCCCGTCGGGAACTTCACGTCGTCGCGGCCCCGGAAATTGTCGTGGGTGATGCCGTAAAGCGTCGGCTGCATCGAGCCGGTGGGAATCTTGAACGGCTGGAGGAAATACGTCCGGATCGCCATCGCCACGGCAATCGCCACCAGCACCACCTCCACATTCTCGCGCCAGCTCGCATGGGGATACGCCTTGAGCCATTGGTTCGCGACCGTCTCGACGTTGGTCATCTCGGCGAGCAGGGCCTTCTTGTCCGCCTTGGCCGCGACCGCCGCGCGCAGCTTCGCGCAGGCTTCCTCGGTGGCCGCAATCCCCTCGGCCGGCAGCAGGTCCCGCTGCGCCGCGACCAGGTTCAGCACATGCTTCCGCAAGTCGCAGGCGTGCCGCACCGTGCCGGAGAGGAACCATTGCAGCAGGATGCTCACGGGCGGTTGCCCTCCCCTGCCCTGCGGCGTGTTGCGTGGCGCGTGGTGCGTGAGGAACTACGCAGAGCGCCGGTGTCTTTCACGCACCACGCGCCACGCACCACGTTGTAAGAATGTGCCTTCATGGCCGCCCGGAACTTCGACTCACGCCTTCAGCACCTCGATGAACGCCTCCTGCGGGATGTTGACCGTGCCGAACATCTTCATGCGCTTTTTGCCTTCCTTCTGCTTCTCCAGCAGCTTGCGCTTGCGGCTGATGTCGCCGCCGTAGCACTTCGCGGTCACGTCCTTGTGCATCGCGCCGACCGTCTCGCGCGCGATGATCTTGCCGCCGATGGCCGCCTGGATGGCGATGCCGAACTGCTGCCGGGGGATGACTTCCTTCAGCTTGGCCGCCAGCACCCGCCCGCGCGATTCCGCCTTGTCGCGGTGCACGAGGCAGGAAAACGCATCCATCACCTCGCCGTTCACCAGCATGTCCAGCTTCACCATGTCGCTGATCTCGTAGCCAATCGGCTCGTAATCCATCGAGCCGTAGCCGCGCGTGATGGATTTGATGCGGTCGTGGAAATCAATGAGGATTTCGTTCAGCGGCATCTTGGCCGTGAGCATCACGCGGCGGGCGTCGAGCGTCTCGGTGTTCGAGATGTCGCCGCGCTTCTCTTTGATCAGCCCCATGATGTCGCCGATGTTCTCGTTCGGGCAGATGGCAAAGGCCTTCACCATCGGTTCGAGGATGTGCTCGATGTAGGTCACGTCCGGCAGGAACGCCGGGTTGTCCACCTCCAACTCGCGCCCGTCGGTCATCTTCACCTGATAGATGACGCTCGGATACGTGGCGATGATGTCCATGTCGAACTCGCGCCGCAGCCGCTCCTGCACGATCTCCATGTGCAGCAGCCCGAGGAAGCCGCACCGCAGCCCGAAGCCCAGCGCCGCCGAGCTTTCCGCCATGTAGGTCAGCGCCGAGTCGTTCAGTTGCAGCTTCGCGATGGCCACCTTCAAGCCCTCGTAATCCGCCGTGTTGATCGGATAAATGCCCGAGAACACCATCGGGTGAATCTCCTGGAAGCCCGGCAATTCCGGCGCGGGCATCCGGGGATCGGTGATCGTGTCGCCCACCTTCACCTCGCGCGGCGTCTTGATGTTCGCCGTGAAATAGCCCGTCTCGCCCACGGTCAGCTTGTCGCGCGTGTAAGGCTTGGGGTTGAACGACCCGACCTCCTTCACCTCGACCGTCTTGCCCGAGTGCAACAGCTTCACCTGCGTCCCCGCCTTCAACTCCCCGTTCGTCACGCGCACGAGGATCACCACGCCCTTGTAGGTGTCGAAGAACGAATCGAAGATCAGCCCCTGCAACGACGGCACGCCCGTCGGCTTCGGCGCGGGCATCCGGTGGACGATGGCCTCCAGGATGTCCTCGATGCCGATGCCCTCCTTCGCGCTGGCGTGGATGGCCGACTCGCCGGGGATGGCGAGGATGTCCTCGAGCTGCTGCTTCGCCTGCGGGATGTTCGCGTGCGGCAGGTCAATCTTGTTGATCACCGGGATGATCGTCAGGTTCTGCTTCATCGCCAGGTGGACGTTCGCCACCGTCTGCGCCTCGACCCCCTGCGCCGCGTCCACGATCAGCAGTGCGCCCTCGCACGCCGAGAGCGACCGCGAGACTTCATACGCGAAGTCCACATGGCCCGGCGTGTCAATCAGGTTCAGCTCATACTCCTCCCCGTTCTTCGCCGTGTAATACATCGTGACCGGGTGCGCCTTGATCGTGATGCCGCGCTCCCGCTCGAGGTCCATCGCGTCGAGGAGCTGGTCCTCCATGTCCCGCGTGGCCACCGTGCCGGTGCGGTGCAGCAGCCGGTCGGAAAGCGTCGTCTTCCCGTGGTCAATGTGGGCGATGATGCTGAAATTGCGTATGTGCGCCGCGTCCATCAGTAGCTCTTGCTCGTAATCCTGATCTTAATCGTAATCCTGCTCCGCCCCACCACCCGACTCCCCTGCCCTGCCCTGTTTTGCCGGGAGGAAACGGAGAAATCGGCCCGCTGCGCCAGCAGCGACCGCGAGAAGATAGCGGCGGGCGACTTGATGGGAAGGGAAAAGTCCGCCCCCCGGCATCCGCGCCCGACCGGCGCTCCGGCCCCGGCCTGGCGGGCGGGTTCGGGATTGAATTCAGCCCGAACTCCGAGATCGAACGCACGGCATCGTAGCGCAGGCTAGCAGCCTGCTGTATCCGCCGACTTGGAGTCGGCAGGTCATCCGACCATCGGCGACGTTGAGAAAAGTGCGCGGCGTCTGCGGGTTGCAAACCCGCGAAACAGCAGGCTGCAAGCCTGCGCTACCCCCGTCAGCACGCCCGGCGGGTTCGGGATTGAATTCAGTCCGGTTCCTCATTCTATTCCCTCCCGTCATGAAGAATCCGGTTGCCGTCCTGCGCGCACTGTCCCTGATCGAAGGTGTCTCCTTCCTCGTGCTCGTGGGCATCGCCATGCCGCTGAAGTATTGGGCGGGCCTGCCGCTGGCCGTCCGGGTGGTTGGCACCCTGCACGGAGCGTTGTTCCTCGTGTTCTGCTGGGCGCTGCTGCGGGCCACGCTGGCCGCGCGCTGGCCGTGGTCTCGGGCGGGGCTGGTCTTCGTGGCCGCGCTGGTGCCCTTCGCCCCGCTCTGGCTGGACCGGCGTTTGCGCGCGTGGGCGGCGGACCACGCCCGGTCAGACGGGTGAGTTGAGATTGAAAATTATTTTTCGCGTTCCCCTTTCATTAGCACCCGGCTTCAGCCGGGTGTTCGCGCAAGCGCACGTTGCCAGCCGTTTCAACGGCTTTTGTGAACCAAACGACACACCATCCGGGGCAAAACCGTTGAAACGGTTCACCCGCCTGCGGCTTCTTTCACCCGGCTGAAGCCGGGTGCTAATGAGATTGTGGCACCGCGCTCAAAACCTGATTTGCGCCCACGGTCTCCCCCGTCCCGCTTCCGCGCTTGGCAGGCAAGCGGCGCTTTACTAGCGTCCCCGGCATGGCGGACGCACAAGCACTCCCTGCGCTCCCGACCGGACCGCTCCCGTCCGGCCTCGTCACCTTCATGTTCACGGACATCGTGAACTCCACCCGGCTCAAGGGCTTGATGCCGGGGGAAACCTCCGGCGCGTGCCGAGACAATTGCCACAAACGCTCGTCTCGTCTTTCAGGCTCTGCCAGCTTTGCTCCGTTATGAGCCTCTCCTGGAATGAAGTCCGCGACCGCGCCGTGCGTTTCGCTCGCGACTGGAAGGGCGAGGGCAGCGAGAAGGCGGAGCGGCAGACCTTCTGGAACGAGTTCTTCGACGTCTTCGGCATCTCCCGGCGGGCGGTTTCCAGCTTCGAGGCCCCGGTGCGCAATCTCGCCGGCAACTTCGGCTTCATTGACCTCTTCTGGCGCGGCACGCTGCTCGTCGAACACAAGTCCAAAGGCCAGGACCTCGACCGCGCTCAAGCCCAGGCCTTCGACTACATGCAATGGCTGGTCAACCAAGGCCGCCAAACCGAACTACCCCGCTACCTCATTCTCTGCGACTTCGCGCGCATCGCCCTGTTTGACTTGGAGCCGGACGACCAAGGCGACCTACCGCTTTTCGACCGCGTCCGCTTCAACCGCATCGAGTTCCCGCTCCACGAGTTGCACCGGCACGTCCGCGCGTTCGCCTTCATCAAAGGCGAACAGTCCGTCCGGGTCGACCCGCAGGACCCGGCCAACGAGAAGGCCTATCAGGTCATGGCTGACCTGCACGATGCCCTTGCGCACGGTGGCCTGACCGGCCACGAACTCGAACGCTTCCTCGTCCGCGTGCTCTTCTGCCTCTTTGCGGAAGACACCGCCATCTTCGAGCCGAATGCCTTCTTCACCTTCCTCGAACATCGCACCAATCCCGATGGCTCCGATCTCGGCGCGCGGCTCAACCAGCTCTTCGAGGTGCTCAACACGCCCGAGGACCGCCGCTCACCGCGCCTCGATGAAGATCTCGCCACCTTCCCCTACGTCAATGGCCGGCTCTTCGAGGAACGGCTGGGCTTCTCGGATTTCAACAGCGACATGCGGAACGCCCTGCTCGGCTGCTGCCGCTTCCAGTGGGCGAAGATTTCCCCCGCCGTCTTTGGCTCGCTCTTTCAGGGCGTGATGGAGGACCGCGCGCGCCGCCAGCAGGGCGCGCATTACACCAGTGAGCGCGACATCATGAAGGTGGTCCGCTCCCTGTTCCTCGATGACTTGCGGGCGGAGTTCGCCCAAATCAAGGCGGACCGCTCCGCGCGGCGCAAGGGCCGCCTCGACGAGTTCCACGAACGCCTCGCGCGCCTCAAGTTCCTCGACCCCGCGTGCGGCTGCGGCAACTTCCTCGTCCTCACTTACCGCGAGCTGCGCCTGCTGGAGCTGGAGGTGCTCCAGGAACGCTACGGTGGCGATGCGACGCTCAAGCTGGACCTCAAGGCCTTCTGCCGGGTGGACGTGGACCAGTTCTACGGCCTGGAAATCTCCGAGTGGCCCAGCCTGATTGCGGAGGTGGCGATGTGGCTGCTGGACCACCAGATGAACCTGCTGGTGAGCGAGACCTTTGGCGAACGGCTGGTGCGCCTGCCGCTCAAGAAGTCGCCCCGCATCAAGTGCGACAACGCCCTGAGCACGGACTGGAAACTTTTTCTGCCGCCGGCGGAATGCAGCTACGTGCTCGGGAACCCGCCGTTCGTGGGCAAGAAAGAGCAGAACGCGCAGCAGAAGGCCGACATGGAAGTCATCTGGGGCGACGTGAAGGGAAGCGGCATCCTCGACTTCGTCACCTGCTGGTATCGCAAGGCGGCGGAATACATCCAAGGCACGCGCATCCGTTGTGCCTTCGTTTCGACGAATAGCATCAGCCAAGGCGAGCAAGTTGGCGTGCTGTGGAGCGAACTCTTCAACCGCTGGCATCTCAAGATTCACTTCGCCCACCGCACGTTTAGCTGGATGAGCGAGGCGCGCGGCAAGGCGCACGTCTATGTCGTCATCATCGGCTTTGGCGCGTTTGACCGTTCGCCCAAGCACCTCTACGAATACGACCGGCCGGACGCGGCGACCACGGTCGCCACGGTGACGAACATCAATCCGTATCTGCTCGAAGGCGCGGACACCACAGTCCGGACCCGCACCACGCCGCTCAACGGCGCGCCCGCCATCTTCTACGGCAGCATGATGATTGATAAGGACCGGAAGCACGGCGACGAGGCCGGCCTGATTCTCTCGGCAGAACATCGCGCCGCCTTGCTTGCCGAGTGCCCGGCCCTGGCTCTCTTCATCCGCCGGCTCTACGGCGGCGATGAGTTCCTGAACAACACCGAGCGCTGGTGTCTCTGGCTGGTGGAGGCTCCGCCCGAACTGCTCGGCCAATCACCACTCCTCCGGGCGCGCATCCAAGGCGTGAAGGCGTTCCGCGAGGGCAGCAGCCGGCCCCAAACGAAGGAGCTGGCGCTCACGCCGACACTCTTCGGGGAGATTCGGCAGCCGGCGACGAAGTATCTCCTCGTGCCGAAGGTTTCAGCGCACACGCGCCGCTACCTTCCCATCGGGTTCCTGGCTCCTGACAACATTGCCAGCGGCAGCGCGCTCATTGTGCCGGGCGCGACGTTGTTCCACTTCGGCGTCTTGTCCTCTGCGATGCACAACGGCTGGATGCGCTGCGTCGCTGGCCGGATGAAGAGCGACTACCAGTATTCCAACAACATCGTTTACAACAATTTTCCCTGGCCGGTGAACGTGACTTACAAGGCGCGCGACGCGGTGGATGCCGCTGCTCAAGCCGTGCTCGACGCGCGGGCCAAGTTCCCCAGCTTGACCTTGGCCAAACTCTACAACCCGCTGGACACACCGCCCGCGCTCACCAAGGCCCACGCCGCCCTCGACCGCGCCGTGGACCGCTGCTACCGCAAGGAGCCGTTCCCCAGCGACCGCGCGCGGGTGGAGCATCTCTTCGCCCTCTACGAGCAGCTCACCGCCCCGCTCATCCCCGCCGCGTCCAAGCCCAGGCGCACCCCGCGCAAACCAGCCGCCTCGGCCACCGCGCCCGCTCCCTATCCCACGCAGCCGACGCTCGACGCCACGCGCCACTTCCATGTCATGGAGGACCCGACGCCCTATCGCACGGGCAACGACACCTGACGCGGCCAAAACCAAGCGCCCCCGGAGCGCGGGTTAACAACCCGCGCCGCCGCCCTTCCTCTGCGGCGTGGCCCAAAGCGGTTCAGCGGTGTCTCCCGGTTAAACGCAAGGCCGCCAAGACGCCAAGGCGCAAAACAGGGAGTCCTTTGTGCGGCGTTTTCCTTGCGGCTTTGCGCCCTTGCGTCCTTGCGTTGCCTGTCCCGAACGCTCAAAGGCGGCTCCCGGTCAATCCGAGTGTGCCACCGGACACTTCGGTTTCCCTGACCCAAGACTGCTTGCCCGTCACCCAAGACAGTTTCCCCGTCACCCGGAGCCGGAGGCGGGCAGGAAATCTTCGGAAGCGGGGAAGGTTCGTTCCGGGACGCACAGGAAGTCATCGGAACCGCCGGGGCAGCCATTGGAAATGACCGCCAGGCGTCCGGCTCACTCCTCTGCGAACAGTCCCGGAAGGTGCATCATGCCGTGCTTCACCCGCAGGAGCTCGACCGCGCCCTTTTCCACTCGGTAGAACACGAGGAACTTGGTGAACTTACGGAGGTTGATGGTGCGGATGTTCGGCTGCGGCAGGTCCCGGCGGATGCGTCCAACTTCAGGGAACTGGGCAATCAAGCGCAGCCGCTCCTTCAGCGCGGCCAGCCATTCCGCCGCGATCTTGCCCCCGGCATCCTCGGCGAGGTAGTCCGCGCCCTCCTCCACGCCAGCGATAAACTGCGGGCGGTAGTTGAGCCTCACTTCGCCGCCGCCTTCCTCGCCTTGGCGCGGGCCACGCCGCGCGCGGCGGCGGCATCGAGGGCCGCCCAATCCAGCGGGCGGGCCGGGCCGGATTCCAGCGCCTCCGCCACCCAGCGGGCGTGCAAGGCGGTCATCCGGGCATCCTCGGCGTCGAAGGAGCGCTTGAGGCGGTAGATGATTTCCTGGTTCACGGATCGGCAGCCCTCCTCGGCGGCCGTCATCGTCTTTTCGTAAATGTCCGCCGGAATCTCTTTGAGCGTGTAGCTAGGCATGGAGAAACCGTAACGGAACCGTTAGGTGTGTCAATCTGGGCCAGCGGGCCGGACATTCTCGGACGGACTTTTCCGCCCGGTCACGTTGCCGGCGTCCGGGTTCCGCCGAGGCTCCGTCCCCCGGCTTTGGAATCAAGGCAAAGCGAAACGCCGCACGGCCTCACCGCGCCGGTTCGGCGCGCCAGACTTTGAGGTCGTCTATCCAGCCGTGTTTGCCGGCCACGCCCAGCTCGAGCTTCGACTTGGTGGCGTGGCCGATGCCCGAGGATTTCAGGTAGCCCGCCGGTTTCCCATCAATCGTCACCCGCATCTCGTCGCCGACGGTCTCGACCACGAGGGCATACCACCGGCCGGCTTCGAGCTTGGCGGGATAGGTGACGGTCCGGCCCTTGAGCAGCGCGGCGCGCTCGGCCTTCTTCTCCGGCTGCTTGTTCATCGCATAAATGTCGTTGCGCATCGTGCCGTCGCGCTCGTCAATGAGCGTCACGCCGTTGAGCCGCACCTGCGCGCGGCAGATGTGCCCGTAGTGCGCGCCGGTGTATTTCCGGTCGTCGAACTCCACGTCAATCATCGTCGCGCCGTCGAACTTGATGCGGCACTCGACGACGCTGTCCTTGGTGGGGATCTCCAGACCATGCACCGCCGCGTGCGCCCGCACCACGGACTTTCCATCGGCGCTGGGCGTGTCCTTGTCGCGCGTCTGCGTGCCCTTGAGCGCGCCCTGCTCGACGGCAAAGGTCGGCACCACGCGATGCCAGACCTTCGCCGGGTCCGCGCCGGAGAAGTCGTCGGCGAAGAGGAGTTCGCCTTTCTTCGCGAGGGACTGTGCGGGAATGGGCGGGAGATCGGCCGCCGGGGCGGCGACGGCGGCGAGGGTGGTGACGAGGGCGAGCAGGAGGCGAAGTTTTGCGTGCATGATGCGTGCGGGTCATTCTACGCGAACCGGGGCGGGAAGGCCAGCCCTCCCCTGCCCTGCGGCTTTGGCCGGACGCAGCTTGGGGGGCCCGTTTACTCCCTCTCCTCCCCAACGGGAGGAGAGGGCCGGGGAGAGGAGGCGGCTTGATTTCAGTTCAACTCCCCTCTCCCCAGCCCTCTCCCCGCTTCGGCGGGGAGAGGGAGTCGGGGGCGGTGTCTTGATGGCCCACTTTGGCTCGACCGTGCGGACAGCCGGCCCGTATCGTCACGGCACACATGAAGACACCGGCTGCCGCCCCCGTTCCTCGTCGTGACTTTCTGAAGACCACCGCCGCGCTGGCCGCCGGTGCCCCCCTGCTGGCCGCCGCCGCGCCGGCCACCGGCACTCGGCCGCTCATGGCTTACGTGGGCACGTTCAGTTCGCCGCTCAAGGACATGCTGCCCACGCAGGTGGACCTGCCGCCCGGCAACGGCCGGGGCATCCACCTCTTCCAGGTGGACCGCGCCACCGGGGCGCTGAAGCCGAGCGGCATTTACGAGTCCGGCGTCAGCCCCAACTGCCTCGCGCTCAACGCCGCCGGCACGCGCCTTTACGCGACCAACGAGACGGACCGGCAGTGCGACGCCAAGGAAGGCTCGGTCAGCGCGTTCGCCATCAACCGCGCTGACGGCCAGCTCAAGCTGCTCAACACCGTGCGTTCCGGCGGGGCCGGGCCGACTTACGCGAGCCTGCATCCGTCGGGCAAGTTCCTGCTCATCGCAAATTACTTCGGCGGGTCAGTCACCGTGCTGCCCGTCCGGGCGGATGGCAGCCTCGGGCCGGCCACGGACGTGAAACAGGACGCCGGCACCGTCGGCCCGCGCACGGCGAAGCACGCGCCGCCCGGCAGCTTCGCCTTCAGCGGGCACGACCACACGCACGCGCACATGATCCAGACCGACCCGGCCGGCCGGTTCGTCCTGCACGCCGACCTCGGGCTGGACAAGCTGTTCGTGTGGAAGTTCGATGCTGAGAAAGGTGTGCTCACGCCGAACGACCCGCCCTCCGTGTCGTTGCCGCCCGGCGACGGCCCGCGCCACTTCGCCTTCCACGGCAACGGCCGCTGGTGCTACTCGCTCCAGGAGGAAGGCTCGACCATCGTGCTGTTCGACTACGATGCGAATCTCGGCCGGCTCTCCGCGCGGCAGACGATTTCCAGCCTTCCGCCCGGCTACGCGGGCAGCAATTTCTGCTCGGAAATCCTCGTCTCCGGCGACGGGCGGTTTGTGTATGCCGGCAACCGTCTCCACGACAGCGTCGCGATTTTCGCCGTCGGGAAGACCGGCGAGCTGGCCTTCGTGGCGGACGAGCCGACGCGCGGGAATTATCCGCGGAGCTTCGCCTTCGATCCCACGGGGCAGTTCTTCTACTGCCTGAACCAGCGCGCGGACAACGTGACCCTGTTCCGCGTGGACCGGCGCACCGGGAAGCTGGCGTTCACCGGGCACTACACGCCCGTGGGCAACCCATCGCACATTGTTTTCCTCGACCTGGCCAAGGGCGGCTGACGCAGCCTGGTGCCCGGGCCTCCCCTGCCCCGCTAAAACTCTCCTCCCATGACCTCGCGCCGAAAGTTCATCGCCACCACCGTGACCTCCACGACCCTTGCCGGCTGCGCCACACTCCGCGCTGACTGCGACCTGCTCATCCGCAACGGGACGATCTATAACGGCAGCGGTGGTCCGCCGGTGGTTGGTGACGTGGCGGTGCGTGGCGACCAGATCGTCGGCGTCGGCAGCGTGGCCGGCGTCACGGCGCGGCGCACGGTGGACGCGCGCGGGCTGGCGGTCGCGCCGGGCTTCATCAACATGTTGAGCTGGGCGACCGAGTCGCTCATCCACGACGGCCGTTCGCAGAGCGACATCCGGCAGGGCGTGACGCTTGAAGTCATGGGCGAAGGCTGGTCCATGGGGCCGCTCAACCCGCAGATGAAGGAGGCGCTCCGCAGCGACCAGGGCGACATCAAGTATCCCGTCGAGTGGACCACGCTCGACGAATACCTGCGCTTCCTCGTGCGCCGGAAGATTTCCTGCAACGTCGCGTCGTTCATCGGCCCCGAGACCGTCCGCATCCACGAACTGGGCTACGAGGACCGCGCGCCCAACGCCGCCGAACTGGCGCGGATGCAGGCGCTCGTCCGCACCGCGATGCGCGAGGGCGCGCTGGGCGTGGCTTCCTCGCTCATCTACGCGCCGGGATTTTACGCGAAGACCGCCGAGCTGATTGCGCTCTGCAAAGTCGCGGCGGAATACGACGGCCTCTACATCTCGCACCTGCGCAGCGAGGGGAACCAGTTCGTCGAGGCGCTGGACGAATTGCTCACCATCGCGCGCGAGGCGAAAATTCGCGCCGAGGTGTATCACTTGAAGGCCGCCGGGCAGGCGAACTGGCCGAAGCTCGACACCGTCATCCGCAAGATCGAGGCCGCGCGCGCCAGCGGCCTCGCCATCACGGCGGACATGTATACCTACACGGCCGGCCAGACCGGCCTCGACGCCGCGATGCCGCCGTGGGTGCAGGAGGGCGGCTACTACGCATGGGCCGAGCGCCTGCAAGACCCAGCCATTCGCGAGCGCGTGCGCCGCGAGATGTCCACGCCCACGGACAAGTGGGAAAACCTCTACCTCGCCGCCGGCAGCGCCGACCGCGTGATTCTCGTCGGCTTCAAGAACGAGCAACTCAAGCCGCTCACCGGCAAGACCCTCGCCGAAGTTGCCAAGCTGCGCGGCAAGTCGCCGGAGGAAACCGCGATGGACCTCGTGGTCGAGGACGGCAGCCGCGTGGGCGCGGTGTATTTCCTCATGAGCGAGGACAACGTGCGGAAGCAGATCAAGCTGCCGTGGGTGAGTTTTTGCAGCGACTCGCCGTCACTCGCGCCCGAGGGCGTCTTCCTCAAGTCCAGCACGCACCCGCGCGCCTACGGGAGCTTCGCGCGGCTGCTCGGCCGCTACGTGCGCGACGAAAAGCTCATCCCGCTCGCCGACGCCATCCGCCGGCTCACGTCCTTCCCGGCGGAGAACCTGCGCCTCAAGCAGCGCGGTTGGCTGCAGCCCGGTTACTTCGCGGACACCGTGGCCTTCGACCCCGCGCGCGTGCAGGACCACGCGACCTTCGAGAAGCCGCACCAGTATTCCACCGGCATGGTCCACGTCTGGGTCAACGGCGAGCAAGTCCTCCTCGACGGCGAGCACACGGGCGCGAAGCCGGGACAAGTCGTGCGCGGGCCGGGATGGAAGCGGGCGTGACCTTCCGCGCACCGCTCACTTCGCCTTCGCCGGCTCGGCCTCCAGCTTCGCCTTCATGTATTCTGCGACCGATTGCAGCACGGCGTCGCGGTCAATGCCGTTGAAGAAGTGGTCCGTTTCATACCACTTCACCTCGGAGCCGGGACCGGCGGCGGCGTGCAGCAGGCGGGCCACGACCGGCAGCACGAGCTGGTCCTTGGTCGAGTTGATGAGCAGCAGCGGACGCGGCGCGAAGCGCGCGATGTGGTCGGCCGGGTCGAGCGAGGCCGGGGCCTTCTCGCCGGCCTTCGCGGGCAGCGCGAGGTAGCCCGCGAGGCTGCCCCCGCCGATGGAGGTCATCACGCGCACGCGCTCGTCGTTCGCGGCATACGTGATGCCGGTGATGGCGCCCCAACTGAAACCCACGTAGCCGAGCCGGGCCGCGTCCACGTCCGCGCGCGCGGCGAGGTAGTCGAAGGCGCGGCTGTAATCGCCGCAGTGCTGCTGGAACCACTTCTGCACGCTCGCGGGATCGAGGAAAGAAACGCCCGGCTTGGTCTTGTCGTGGCGGTCGCCGCGGTTCGGCGCGTCAATCCCCAGCGCGACCACGCCCAGCGCGGCCAGCCGCTCGCACGTCGCCACGATGTAGAGCGAGCGCTTCTTGTCGCCGATGCCGTGCTGCACCAGCACGGCCGGCCGGCGGCCGGAGAAGTTCTTCGGCAGGTAAAGATGGCCGGGCACGCGGTCGCCCGCGATGCCATTGAAGTGGACGAGCAGCTTCGTGAACTTCTCGCCGCCCTCCATCGGCTTCTCCTCCGGCGCGAGCGGCGCGACATGGTCCACGCGGAACGGCGTCTTGGCCGCGACCGTTGCCGCCGGCTGATCCGCCGCCAACGCAGGGACGACGAACATCGGCAGCGCGACGAGCAGGCTCAGACAGCGGACGGACATGGCCGCAGCTTCAACCACGCACCGCCCCTGTCAAGCCGCCGCCCGGCTGCGCGTTCCCCATTCGTGTTCCGCCCTCAATTCGTGTGGCTTCCTCCCTCCGCCTCATTCGCCAGCCGCCAGCAGTGCCACATCGGGAAGAAGCCCGCGACGCCGAACGCGCAGTCAATCAGCCGCCACCCCAGCGGAATCCCGCGCAGTTCGCCGAAGCCCAGCGCCCACGGCACCACCGCCACGCACGCGATCATCCCGAATTGGAACAGCCACTTGTTCCGCACCGGGTCGCGCCACGCGCCGACGAACGCCACCGCGATGACCAGGTGCCCGAACGCCAGCCAGTCCGTGCCGTAAGCGAGGAAGGGAAACTTCGCGTTCGTCTCACGCAGCCCCTCGGCGACGCGGTGAATCCAGCCCGCAAGCCCATCGCTCCCCTGCCCCGCCAGCCGCTCCAACACCGCCAGCTCCGTCTCCAGCGGAATCGCCGTCAGCCCGCTGACCACGAGCCCGAAGATGAAGAACGCCGTCCACGCGCGCAGGCGGCGGAGCGTGGCGGGAGGGTTGGTGGTGGAGTTCATGCGAGCCGGAGTCTGGCAGGAAAATTGAGGGCAGGAAGATCGGGAAAGCAATTTTTCTGTCCCAATTTTTCTGTCAGTTCAGCCCTCTCACCTGTTGACGGTTGACTTGGCGCATCTCGCCAGCTTGCGGGCAAGCACCCCTCTCATCAGCACCCGGCTTCAGCCGGGTGCCCGGTGCGACAACCACAGAGAACGGTTTCAACCGTTTCCCGCAGCCCGCCGGAGCCAAGCCGTTGAAACGGCTCTGCCCGCTTGTCTCTTGGACACACCCGGCTGAAGCCGGGTGCTAATGAGACTCTGATTCTGACCAAGACCTCCGCTGCCCACCGGCCCAGTTCACATACGCCAGCGCCAGAAACGCGAAGCAGCACGCGGTGAAGCCCCAGGTGCGCGGGTGCTCCCACGGCACGAACACGCGGTGTGCCAGGTCGCCGAATACTTCGAGCGGACGGTTCAGCACGCTCCAACTGTTGAACCGCTGGAACCGCCCGAGGTAGATGCCGAAGCTCGCCAGCGCGAGCGCCGCCGCCGCGAAGCCCCAGCCTGCCCGCACTCCCCAGCGTGACTCGACGCGTTGCTGCATCAGCCGCAGCGAGACGAAGCCCAGCATCACGCCCGTCCACGCGAAGGTCATGAGCAGCAGGATGTCGAACCACAGGGGCACTGGCGGCTGGGGCGCGAGATGCACGAAGTCCGTGACGATGTAGGGCGCGTTGGGCAGGAACAGCAGCCAGCCGCACGCACACGCAAACCGGAGCGCGCGCAGCCGGGGCAGTTGCTCGTCCGCCAGCCGGAACACCACCGCAAAGCCCAGCGGCATCCACGCGAGCATCAGGTTCCACACCAGATAGAGATGCCAGCCGCGCCCGCTGTAGAGGACTCGGGCGGCCAGCATGGCCACACCGACGCACGACGCGAGTGACAGCGTGGCCAGCGGGAGCCAAGGCAGTTCAAGTCGGCGCAGCAGCGGTATGGTTTGGAGCAGAGAGTTCATTTGGTGGTTCAGATGTGGTTTTGCCCGAATCTCATTCCCTAGGACGGATGGGCGCTTGCCTGCCCGTCCACCGCGCGTGGAGTTTCAGAACGATGAGGCAAATGAAAGCGGCGAGGAACAACACACCGCTCAAAATGAAGCCTTCAATCACGGTGGTGAGGAAAGTCGGGATGACGGAGCTCATGTCGCCGAGCCAGACATTTTCCCGGCGCACGCCCGCGTCCGGGCTGGTCAGCAGAATCCTAAGCCAACGCACCGGCTCGGCTTGGCCAATGTTCGCTGTGACTGACCAAGCCACCATTCCAGCTAGATAATCCGGGAGGAAGAAGAAGAACGGCCACTTCACGCCTCCATGCACAAATGCCACCACGCTTGGCAGAGCCAACAGCGCGCATACGGTTCGTGCCTTCGTCCCGAGACGAATGGCGCGCCGCCACATGTTGGTTGGCTCCGCGTCGGGAAAGGTGAACCGTGCGCAGGCGGTGTAGAGCAGGATGAAGAAGCCCACGCCCAGCAGCATTCCCACCACGCACGGCCAGCGCGTTGAGGCTTGCGCCATGAAGACAAAGCTGGGGGCCGCGCTCACACACACGTGAAACGTCCAGTGCCGCAGCGCGGCGCGGTTGAGCCACGGCGGGCACGCACGGGAATTCTCCGCTGTCACCTGTTCGTTCATCGCCGGGTGGGTGCGTTGTCCGAGGCGCGCAGGCTGTCCGACCAGTGGCTCGTGAAGAACTTTTTTTCCGCCGGAAGGAAGGCGTCGCCGGAGCCGAGGATGGGCCGGAGCGCCGCCGTCATTTGCAGCAGCACGAGCACGAAGATGACCACCCACACGCGCAGGCCGCCGCCGAAGCACGCGTTGAGCTGCTCGAAGCCGCGCGCGAGGAACTTCATGCCGAAGCCCACCGCGATGCCCGCGAAGGCCAGGTGCAGCGCGCCCATCGCCGCGAGGGATTCGGTGCTCTGCGAGAAGACCCACGCCACCGGCGCGAAGCCGATGAGCAGCACGGTGGTGAGTGCGAGCAGGCCCGCGACGAGGCCGCAGACTTCCGCCAGCCGCGTGCGCGCGCCGCTCAGGCACGCGAAGATGTAGAGGCTCGGCAGGCAGATGAGGCCGGTGAGGACGAGGCCGCCGGCGATTTTGACCGGCGCAGCCCAAAGCTGGTCGCCGCCCGCGAAGGTGCCGACCACCAGCCCGTAGGCCAGCGCGCCCGCAATGGCGATGCCGAGCAGGCCGAGGGTGAGGGAGATTTGCCCGGCTTGCGTGAGCTGGAACCAGACGCGGCGCGGTTGTCGCAGCAGGGCTTCGCTGGCGTGGAAGAGGCCGGTGATGGGTTCGCGCTCGGCGGGGTCGGTGCCGGGCGCGCCGGACACATTGGGCAAGGGCGGCGGCGGAGCGGCGGGCGTGGGGCCGGAGGCGGGCTGTTCAGGTGGGAGCGGTGGGGTGTTTAGCATAGGTGTGTTGTTTTGATGGTTAATGGACTGCGGAGAGAGGGCTGACAGAAATAATGGGGCAGAAAAAATGATTGAAGTGAAGGCTCGCGGAGGGAGTTGGTGGCGAGTGAAGCGGCGCGCATAGCCAACGCCATTCGTTGGGCAACGGGCGGAATTCCTTTTCCCAATTCTTTCTGCCCCCTTCTTTCTGTCAGCCGTGTCAGCATGTTTTCATTCGCGTTCATTCGCGTTCATTCGCGGGCAAAGTTTTCTTCACGACCCGAACAGCCGTCCCAGCGAGAACCAGACCGCCTCGTAGAAACTGCCCTTGAGCGGTTCGTCGCGGAGGAATTGCACGGGCAGGCCCGGCGAGCCGACGAACGGGCGGAGAATCCACGCGAGCTGGCTGCCGAAGAACAGGTTCACCGCCAGCCACGCGAACAGGACGCGCCACGCGCCGGTCGCGCCGCCGCCGAGCCGCGCGAGCAGGCGGAACAGCCGCACGTTCGCCGCGACGCCCGCGAAGGCGATGGCCCCGGTGATGGTGAGCAGGATGAAGGCGTGCGTGCCGCCCGCGCTGGCGGCGCACGCCAGCGGCGGGGCGTTCCAGATGACGAACGCCAGCAGCGGCGCGACGCCGCCGAGGATGGCCCCCGCGATGGTGAAGCTCATCAGCACCGCGAGCAGCGACTGCCGCAGGCCGATGTTCACGCCGAGCAACGGCGCGAGCATGGCGTTGAGCAGCGCGTTGCCGAGCGCGGTGAGCAGCAGCACGAGCGGGAGCTTCACCGCCGTGTAGAGCGCCTGCTCCGGCGCGCGCCACCAGCCCATCGCCGCTCCAAACGCCGCCGCGCCGCCGGTCGTCACCGCCAGCCACGTCGCGAGGCGCGCGGGCGAAGCCGCTTCCGTCCACGGCGCGACGGCCTCCGTCTCCCCGCGCAGGAGGGCTGGGACTTGGCGGAAGGAAAAGGCGGCGGAGTTCATTGGGTTGCGGGGCTGCCGCTTCACTTGCCGTTTGAGCTGGAATCAAACTTTTCTCCCATCAGCCAAAGCATCGTGCCGGCGAAGCAGGCGACGCCGATGAAGAGCGAACCAAAGACGGCGGCCACGGTTTCGTTGTGCTCTTGGGCATGGGCAATGAGCGTCAAACCGGGAACCGAGAGGAAGCCGAAGGACAGGACGGCACCGGTGCGGGCGAGAGTTTTCATGGGCGTTTCGTGGTGAGTTTTACGGAACATGGTTGCAACTTCTCATTAGCACCGGGCTTCAGCCCGGTGTCGGGCGCGGCGCAATGCTGAAACCGTTTCAACGGTTTCAGCGCCACGGGAAAGCCGTTGAAACGGCTCGCACATCCTGTCCGGTTGCCCACACCCGGCTGAAGCCGGGTGCTAATGAGAGGGGGAGTCGTGCTGTTCATGCGTGCGGATTTTCGGGGTTCAAGCTGCGAGTTTCTGTGTGAGTTCGTCTGGCAACATTCGCTCCGCTTCCATCCGCCACAATGCCTGCGCCACCGCGGCAATGGTCGCGTCCGGCGTGCTGGTGCCGGCGGTGAGGCCGACGGTTTCCGCGTCGGCGAACCACTCGGGGCGCAGGTCGTCGGGGCCTTGCACATGATGCACGCGGGGGCAGAAGCGCGCGCAGGTGGCGACGAGTTCGCGGGTGTTGTTGCTGTGCGCGCCGCCGATGACCACGACCACGTCGCAGCGCCGCGCGAGTTCCTCGGCGGCGGATTGGCGCTGCTTGGTGGGCTGGCAGACGGTGTCCACGAAGCGGACTTCGCTGCGCGGGAAGCGGGCGCGGATGAACGCAACGAGCTGGCGGACGCGCTCGATGGGTTGCGTGGTTTGCGCGGCGATGCCGAAGCGCGGGCGTTCGCGCAGCGCGGCCACGTCCGCCTCGGTGAGCACGATGTCGCACTCGGCCAGGTCTTCCGTCAGCCCGCGCACTTCCACATGGTCGCGCTTGCCGATGACGACGGGATGAAAGCCGTCGCGCACGAGCGTCTGCACCGCGCGGTGCGCGACGTGGACGAGCGGGCAAGTGGCTTCCAGCACATGCAGGCCGCGCGCGCGGGCGCGGTCTTTCGCGGCTTCGGAAGCGCCGTGGGCCGTGACCATCACGGTGTCGGTCTCCGCCGTGGCGGGCTGGCTGGCGAAGCGGATGCCGCGCGCCCGCAGGCCGGCGACGACGGTTTCGTTGTGGACCAGTTCGCCGAGGATGGTCAGCGGCTGGCGTTGGGCCTCGGCGAGCGCGAGCGCGATGGCATCACGCACGCCGAAGCACATGCCGAGGTGGGAGGCGCGGAGGAGTTTCATGGTTCAATGGGTAGCAGCCGACGTGAGGAGGCTCTGACTGATGGGTGATAGGTGATGGGGAATGTGGCGGCACGGGCAAGCTCTGCATTGACTTGTAGTTTGCATTACAAAGTAAAAGACCGAACGGAACCCGGTGCGTTCAATGTGGGCGTTCATGTTCCAGCGGAGACTTTCGCAGGGACGATGCCGAACTCGCGGGTGATCTCCACAATCTCCTCCAGCAGCGCGACGTAGTTGCGGAAGGCCTTCTCGCCCGCTGCAGTGAGGGCCAGGGTGGTGAGCGGGCGGTTGTTTTGGAACGACTTCGCGACGGCGACGTAGCCGGCCTCCTGAAGCGTCCTCATGTGCGACGTGAGGTTGCCGTCGGTCATCTGAAGCAGGTCGCGCAGCTCGGTGAAGGCCACCTCCGGCGACGCGGCCAGCGCGGACATGATGGCGAGCCGCCCCTTCTCGTGGATGACGCGGTCAAGCTGAAGGAAGGGTTCGGCCTTCATGGCGTCGGCTCCTTCTTCTCCGTGAAGTAGAGGTAGGCGGCGGCAAGGAAGTGGAGACCGCCGAACGTAGCCCCCATAACCATATGCGGTGAAGGAATAGCGTGGCGGTTCCGGTCGACGACGGCCAAAGCAAATAGAAATATGCCGATGACAATGAACATCCAACCCAGCCATCGCGTGCCCTTCGAGATGAACAGCCCGGCGGAATGGAGCGCGCAGCCGTAAAATAGGAGCCAAAGCGGGATGAAGTATTCTGCGTCCACGTTGCTCGTGCTAATCTCCGGCACGACGGCACAGAGAACGTGGGGCACAGCGGCACCAGCAATCAGGGCCGGCAGCATGGCGGAAGCTACGCGCCGTGTCGGTGCTGACCAAAACGGCTCCGAACTCCTGATTGCCTGCCGCCGAATGATGACAATGGCGATTGCCACGGCAACAAGGCAGACGACGCTCCAGTAGTTGATAAAGCTCGATAGACTCTGACCGCAGAACCTCAGGCCAAGCGGAACCGCACCAACGCCAACAAGTCCAACCGCCAGCATCACCGGCGCTAGCGCCCGGCGATACAGCCCTGCGCGCTCCATCAGCGTGCGGATGACCTGGAGGTTTTCCTCGGCCCAGTTCGGTTGCACGGCGGTTACTTTGCGATGCAGAGCTAAAATGTCAAGTGCGCATCCATGTTTGCTGGGCGACAATTCAACGCAAGGACGCTAAGACGCAAAGGCGCGATGATTCTCAACGGCTTTGCGACCTTGCGTCTTGGCGTTGAGTATCCTCCCAGTTTCAACGGAGCAGAATTCGCTTCGCGGTCGCCGACGGCCTCGGGCATTCTTCCGCAACGACACCATGAAACAGCGCACCTGGAAAATTGCCGGCATCAACTTCGACCACTTTCACATGGGCGACCTGCTCCGCTACGCCCACGAGCATCCGCACGCGGAAATCGTCGGCATCAGCGACGAGCAGCCGGCGCGGATGGAGGAAGCGGTGAGCAAGGGACTCGTCGCGCGCGAGCGGGCGTTCACGGACTACCGCGCGTGCCTTGAGCGCACGAAGCCGGACGTGGTCATCCTCTGCCCCGCCGCGTCGAAGCACGGCGAGTGGGTGAAGAAGGTCGCGCCTTACGGGCCGCACATCATGGTGGAGAAGCCCTTCGCCGCGTCGCTGAAGGAGGCGGATGCGATGATTGCCGCGATGCCGCGCGGGAAGACCTTGATGATTAACTGGCCGTTGCAATGGGTGCCGTCGCATCGCAAGGCGTTCGAGCTGGTGGACGCGGGCGTCATCGGCGAGGTGGTGAACGTCTGGCACTTCGGCGGCAATCGCGGCCCGCTCTGGCACGGCGCGGACAAGGACGTGAAGACGCCGGCGCAGGTTGCGAAAGAGAAGCCGCACTCGTGGTTTTATCAGCGGGCGCGCGGTGGCGGGTCGCTGCTGGATTACCTCGGCTACGGCACGACGCTGGGCACCTGGTATCAGGGCGGCAAGCGCCCGCTGGAAGTCACGGCCACGGTGGACGAGCCGGCGGGCCTCGAAGTGGACGAGCACAGCATCGTGGTGGCGCGCTACGCGCACGGGCTGTCGAAGTTCGAGACACGCTGGGGGACGTTCACGGATCCTTGGACGACCCAGCCGCAGCCCCGCTGCGGCTTCGTCATCGCCGGCACAGAGGGCACCATCAGCAACTACGATTACGACGACTTCGTGACGGTGCAGACGCGCAAGCGTCCCCTGCCCCACCGCATCGCCGCGCCAGCGACGAAGGCTCCGCACCAAAACCCTGTGCAGTATCTGCTGCACTGCCTCGACGCGGGCATACCGTTGGAAGGCCCGGTGAGCCTGCGCATCAGCCGCATCGGGCAGGAAATCGTGGATGCAGCGGTGCGCAGCGCGAAGTTGAAGCGGACGGTTAAGCTGGCTGCCTGAGCGCGGGCAGTGTCATTCGGGCGTCCGCGTTCGTTCCAAGTCCCGGCGAATTTCCCCCCGGTCCGCCCGTCGGCTTTGCATGAGTCACATCGCCACCCGCCGCTGGCAGTTGAGCCGTCGCCATGCCCTGCGCGGATTGGGAGCCACGCTCGCATTGCCGTTCTTTGACTGCATGAGGCCGATGCGCGGCTTCGCGGAGGTCGCGGCGGCCCGGCCCCGGCGCAGCGTGTTCATCTACCTGCCCAACGGCGTCAACACGCTCGATTTCCAAATCCGCGAGGCGGGCGCGGGCTACACCTTCTCGAAAATCCTTTCCCCGCTCGCCAAGCACCGCGAGGTCATCACGCCCATCAGCGGCCTCTACCATCCGCACGGCCTCGGGCATCATCACAACTGCCAGAAAATCTGGCTCACCGGCGGCAAGGTCGGCGCGGCCGAGCGCAACACCATCTCGCTGGACCAGCTCATGGCGCAGCACACGGCCACCGCCACGCGCTGTTCCTCGCTCGAACTCAGCAGCGACGGCGACACGCTGGCGTGGACGGCGGACGGCATCCGCCTCCCGGCCGAGCGCACGCCGAGCGTCGTGTTCAAGCGGCTCTTTGAGGTGCCGTCGGGCGGCCTCGACAAACAACGCCGCAACTTGGACCGCAAGGGCAGCATCCTCGACCTCGTCCTCGACGACGCGAAGCAGCTCGATGCCCAGCTCGGCCAGGCCGACCGCGGCCGGCTGGAGCAATACCTAACCTCCGTGCGCGAAGTGGAAGTTCGCACCGAGCGCAGCACGAAGTGGCTCGACACGCCGCTGCCAAAAGTGGACGCCGCCGCACGCGCCCGCGTGGACCGTGCCGTGTCGCTACAGTTGGTCGGCGAGTATTTCCGCACGATGTATGACCTCGTCGTGCTGGCGTTCCAGACCGACATGACGCGCGTGGCGACCTTCAGCTCCGGCAGCGAGGGACAGGGCCTGCCCATCCCGGAAATCCAAATCAAACAGGACCGCCACTCGCTCTCGCACCACAACGGCAACCAGAAGCGGCTGGAGGAACTCACGGCCAGCGACACGTTCAACGTGCAGCAGTTCGCCTATCTGCTCGACCGCCTCGCGGAGACGAAGGACGCCGACGGCCCGCTGCTCGACACGACGATGGCGCTCTACGGCAGCGGCATGAGCTACGGCCACAGCCACGGCAACGCGAACCTCCCGCTCGTCTTCGCCGGCGGCACGAAGCTTGGCTTCAAGCACGGCCGCCACCTCGACCTCAACCGCGCCGCCGGCCTCGCCGACTACCAGCTCGCCAACCCGCGCGAGCACTACCGCCTCTGCTTCAGCCCGCTGAACCAGAAGGCGGTCATGAGCAACCTGCTGCTCACGATGGCGCAAGGCATGGGACTGGAAATCAACCGCTTCGCCGACAGCAACGGGACGATTGCGGAGCTGCGAGGTTGAGCTGAGTTGAATGGCCAATTGACTCCGAATTCCTACACGTCATGGGTGGACACAATGCAGTTTGGTTGGAGCGCC
>Ga0169931_10003219_pt1 | contig 26038 bp, 23 predicted proteins | sample Kivu_15m_20L_FD_129675 | JGI IMG/M metagenome (GOLD analysis project Ga0169931, IMG submission 129675) | Freshwater microbial communities from Lake Kivu, Western Province, Rwanda to study Microbial Dark Matter (Phase II) - Kivu_15m_20L... | ecosystem: Environmental > Aquatic > Freshwater > Lake...
AAATTGGAGTTGACCAAGTTACTCCCCCATTTGTTGAAACAGAAGATTTTATAACCACTTTATTATTGAGTTGAAATCCCATCCAAGCGGCGACCAAGTGTTGTTGATTGGTGGGGTGAATGGCTAAATATGGTTCGCCTTCAAAGAAAGTTCCAGTTGAAACTTGGACGTTGTTTTGTGCCTTCAAACCAAAAGACAAAATTGCGAAAAGCAGTAGTTTTTTCATGGCTGTAAATTTTGTCGAAGGTAATTCTTTTTTGAGTTCTTGTTCTATTAATTAATGAACGCTCTTTTAATTTTAATCGCCTCATTTAAAAGGATTTTGAACTCTTTACGAGGTATTTCAATTGCACCAAGTTTTTGGGTAAATCCATTAATAATTTGCGAGTCCAAAAGTTTAAAATCTTGTTGTTTTAATCTTTCAATAAGGTGATGAAAAGCGATTTTGGATGCGTTGGGATAAATGTGAAACATGGATTCACCCATAAAAACCGCCCCAACTTGGACACCATACAATCCACCGACTAGTTCTCCTTCTTTGAAAACTTCGACAGAGTGAGCATTTCCTTGTCGGTGCAATTCGGTGTATAGGAAAATCATGTCGTCAGAAATCCATTGTTCAAGCTCTGGGCGTGTATGTTTACAGTAAAGCATAACGCGTTCAAAACAAGTATTGAATTTCACTTCAAACAAATTTGATTTCAAAATGGGTCGCAAGGATTTCGGTGGCTTGTAGTTTTCCAATGGAATAATTGCCCGCCAATCAGGGTCGTAGAAGTCCAAACTTCCGTCAAATGGATCTGCCATAGGGAAAATTCCCCTTTTGTAAAGGTCCAACAAAATCTCAGGACTCAAGGAATTCATTAATCTAAACGCGATTTAGGTTTGAATCACCCCAACATTGTAACGCTTGTCAATCGGTGCATGATTTGCCATTTCTATTCCCATTGAAATCACTTTTCTTGTTTCAACAGGGTCAATAATTGCATCAATCCATAAACGACTCGCGGCATAGTAAGGTGAAATTTGTTCGTCGTAGCGATTTTTGATGGTGTCGAATAGTTCCTTTTCGCGTTCAGGTGTAATTTCTTCACCTTTTGCTTTTAAGGTTGCGACTTCAATTTGCAATAAAGTTTTAGCAGCAGCAGCACCACTCATCACCGCAATTTCAGCTGTCGGCCAACCTACAATTAAACGTGGGTCGTAAGCTTTACCACACATAGCGTAATTTCCAGCCCCGTATGAATTTCCAATCACAATTGAAAATTTCGGAACTACGCTATTTGATTGTGCGTTAACCATTTTTGCTCCGTCTTTGATAATTCCTCCTTGTTCACTTTTTGAACCAACCATGAAGCCGGTTACATCGTGAAGAAATACTAACGGAATATTTTTTTGATTGCAAAGCATGATGAAACGTGCGGCTTTATCCGCTGAATCGGAGTAAATTACACCACCGAATTGCATTTCACCTTTTGCATTTTTCACTAATTCACGGTTATTTGCCACAATTCCAACACTCCAACCATCGATTCTTGCATAAGCAGTTATGATTGATTTTCCGTAAGTGGGTTTGTATTCCGTAAATTCAGAATTATCCACCAAACAAGCTAAAATATCTTTGGTGTTGTAGGGTTTAGATCTATCGGCAGGAAGTAAACCATAAACTTTTTTAGTGTCTTCTTTCGGCGCTTCAGGGGCAATTCTATCAAATCCTGCTTTGGTTGTATCTCCAATTCTTCCCATTAAATCGCGAATCGTTTTCAAACATTCTTCGTCGTTTTCCACCTTGTAATCACATACACCTGAAACTTCCGTTTGCGCTGTTGCACCACCCAACGACTCATTATCAATGTTTTCACCGATTGCAGCCTTAACCAAATAGGAACCTGCCAAGAAAATTGTTCCTGTTTTGTTTACGATTAAAGATTCGTCGGACATGATAGGAAGATAAGCACCACCTGCAACGCAACTTCCCATAACCGCAGCAATTTGAGTAATTCCAAGCGAACTCATGATTGCATTGTTTCTAAAAATTCTTCCAAAGTTTTCTTTATCGGGGAAAATTTCATCTTGCATCGGCAAGTAAACACCCGCAGAGTCAACTAAATAAATAATTGGCAAGCGATTTTCCATTGCAATTTCTTGCGCTCTTAGGTTCTTTTTCCCCGTTATTGGAAACCAAGCACCAGCCTTAACTGTAGCGTCATTTGCCACAACAATACACTGTCTTCCTTTCACGTATCCAATTACAACAACAACTCCACCTGCAGGACAACCACCGTGCTCTTTGTACATTCCGTAACCCGCAAATGCACCAATCTCCATTCTTTCGGTGTTCTTGTCTAAAAGCAAATTAATACGTTCTCTTGCCGAAAGTTTACCACTTTGATGAAGTTTTTCAATTCTTTTTTTACCTCCACCTTCGTAGATTTTTGCGAGGTATTGTTCCATTGCGCTGATTTTCAAGCGCATTTGATCTTCGTTAAAATTGAATTCGAGTTCTTTAGAAGAAACAGCCATGTGTTGATTAATTTAAGGTGTTCAAAGATAAGGTCTTGAAAAGAATAGAAAGGAAAAATCGGAAGGTTTTTGCTTGGTTTCAAAAGTTTATTTAGAGAATTTATTTCTTTACAAACTCATTTTTTTCTATGGAATGAATTTTAATTTTCCCTTCCAATCTCGAGTTTTTATCAATATTAGCCGAAAAATTCATCTCTAAATCGTCATCTAAAAAAGTGATTCTTTTCAATTGCGGATTATACGTTGCCCATCCTTTTCCTTTACCTGTTAATTTAATGACTAAATTTTCAATATTCATTGAGGCAGAAACACTTTGAATTACTGCAAAAGTGCATTTGCTTTTTTTGATTTTAACTAGTTTGTAAATAGTTCGGATTTTCATGTCCATATCAAAGGTGCCAAAATTCAATTGGATCGGCGAAATGATTGTAAGTGTATCATTTAAAGCCATTTTCTTTCCTCTGAAAAACGACTTTGACAAAGCTTGAGTAAGTTGGTCAAATACTTCTTTTTGATTTGGAAAAGCTTCTTTTGATGTTCCCGAAACTTTTGCTCCATAATCACTGGAATAAGAATAAAAAATTTGATCACCTGGCGAAAAAACCTCCTGCTCTCCAATAACTTTAGAAAAAGTATTTACGAAATGAAGCTCATTATTTACATAATCTCCAATGTTTTGAATGATTTCGGTTTCCTCCTTTACTGTGTTTATGGTTGGATTACTTACTCCTTTTTCCTTTAGTTTTTTCAAATTTTCCTCAGGCATTATGTATAGAAGCTCTGTTTTCGTCTCTTTCTTCGAAGAAATTTTGAATGATGTATTTGGTTGAAGCGAATTTTCAAACCAAATATTTTGAGGTTTAATAATTGGATTTTGCTCAAAAACGAGGGCAATTAAAATTAGAATTCGATAAAATGTGCTCATAACAAATAAAAAAAGGCCTCACCGAAGTGAAACCTTTTTACAGAATTTAAAATACTAGTAAGTCAATTTTTCCAGTCTCATGTTGACTTTTCTCTCTTTTCTGAAATATTCAGAAACAGAAATAAATCCAGGTTTTCCTGGTTGAATCCACCAATAACTTGATGTGCAATTAATTGGAACACGGTTGGCGTTTGTTTTTCCTTGTTTAATAGAGATTACACCAATGATCATGTCGCTTTTTGCGGATTTATCATCTTCTTTTCTATTCGCATCGATGTACACTACGTCGTACATGTCTTTTTCTTTATTGCGTGAAGTGAAACAGTAATAAAAACCACCAATTGATTTGATGTAGTATCCTAAAGTTTGAGAACCATAAACTCCCATAACTTGAGGCAGAATGACTCTTGTTCTTTTTTTAGCGATAGATTCAATGTTGACAATGTCCTTTTTCGCATTGAATTCAAAAACTAACATATTCCCAATTAACATTTCAAAATTTGAAGCATTGGATGAACCACCTGTTGCACCAGCCACAAGATTCATCGCCACACCACCAGCACTAACTTGCTTCAAGAATTGTTCACCAATTAGGAAAATACTTCCATTTTTCCCAATAATAACATCGTGAAAAAAGATGTAAAAAGGGCGTTCCTTCTTGTCTCCATCTTCAAGTGAAGCTGTAAATTCTGCTAACTCACCTTTCCATGCATACGTTCTAATTTCTCCACTTTGACCATCTAAAGAAATTTCTTGCAAGTAGATACCTTGGCTTCTGTCTTTAACTAGGGTCTGCTGAAAAACGAAAACCATTTAGAAATCAGTGCATTAAAGTACTTTTGTGAAATTTCGATGTAAGGTTTTTGAATGAATTTGTCCAAAAACCTTGCACTTACTATTTTTAAAAGATAAATTTTGGTTTCTAGCCATAAATAAATCATCTTCTACGTTGCAGTCATTCAACGTATTAATATACGTTTTCATGAATGCGCCTTGAATCTAATTCCTTTATGACTTTTTCAGCAGACCCTAACTATGTCGTCTTTTGGTTTAAAATATTCACCAACAATTGTAATGTTGTTTCTCTTTTCATCCACAAAAGATTTCAAAAGTGAACGTAAACTTGAATCATCATCTCACAGTTTTGTTTCGGAAATTACTTTTCCCTCCTCAATGTCAACAAGCAAAAGGTAATTCGTCATTTCTCTTGTCATTACATTTTTCTTTTTTGTTACGGTTGCCGTCATGTACTTTGAGGTAATGTCGTTGATTTCTACCATCTCAACCATACTTGAAGCTTCATTGGATTTAATACTCCAAATTTCTTTTGCCTCATTATCATAAGCCACAATCTCGTAACCCAATTTTTTATACTTCGCAAAAGTTGACCGTATAAACCCTTTATTTCCGTTTGGATACAAGGTAACATTTTCGGTGTTTGAGTTCAAATTAGCACTTACACGTTGAAGCTCCCAATTACTCAATCCGTCTTTCGGGATTTTTGTGCTTCCCGTCATTTCGCCTGTTTTGTCAAATGTTACAAACTCATAACCCGATTTTTGATCAAAAAAGTGCAACGTAAATACGGATTCATTATAAACCATCTCAAGAAGAAGTGAATTTTTTGGTCGAACTATTTCAAATTTTGAACTTGAATTATAGTTATCGTCAAACACCTCAATCTCGTAGGCCGTATTCGCTTTATCAACTTTCTCTTTGGTGAAAAAAATGAAGTATCCAACTAATTTGTTGTTTTCAATAATTTGTCCTGAGTGCTTTGCTGACCTAAAGTTTAATACATTGTCAACAGTTGTTTCTTGTGCTTTTGACGAAATACGTTAAAAAGAACTAAGGAGGAAGAGCATTGTCATACCGACGATGACATATAATATCGTATTTAAATTACATCGAATGTCATGTCGGCATTATACCACGAATCATTTCTTGTGCGACAAATTGCATCGTAATTGGTATCACTCAATCTCCATCCCAATCTTTTTGCCCAACATAGCTGTAAATTTTGCGCCGAGAAAAACCATTTGAGCGGAATAATTCACCCAAGCTAAAATCACGAAAAGTGAACCCGCAATTCCCATTTTCCCAAGAAAGAAATAGTTTCTCAAGTAATACCTCAAGAGTAATTCTGTGGCAAACAGTAAGACTGCTGTTATCAATCCGCCGTAAATGGCAAGTTTCCATTGGATTTTTCCGTCGTGGACAAATTTGAAAATCAACACGAAAATCATGAAATTACTCGCAATTGAAAGTAGATTTTCAAGAACAATTACCGACGCACTTAAAATGAAACTATTCGCTTGTAGGTAGTGTTCTACAGCTGAAACTACAAAAATTTGAAGAAAATACATCATTATCACTAAGGAAGAAAATAAGGCAAGTAAAGCGATTGACAAGAATTTGAAACTCAAAAAGTTGAGAACTACATTTCCTTCTTGTCGTCGTTCTTTTGGGATTTCAAAAAAGTCGTTCATGCTGCGTTTGAGTGACGTAAAAAAGGCCGAACCACCAATAATCAGTACGATCACACTCACTATTTCCAATACCACATTTGGTTTTTCTAATTCAACACCTTTTAGAAATTGAAGGATTCCTGAGGTGTCTTGTATGCCAATTTGTTCCCTTAAAAAGCCAACTATCATGTGTTCCATGTTGTGTTGACCAAAAATTCTCCCAAAAATGGAGGTCGCCAAGTAAACAATTGGAACAAAGGAAAATAAAGTGTAATAAGCCAAAGATGCACCATGAAAAAAAGCACCTTCCTGCAAATAAGATTGCATCGCTTCGAAAAAGAAACGGAATTTGTCAAACCATGAAACGCGTTTAACTCCCATGCTTTTTTATTTCAATTCGTATGTTTTTTGAAATTGGAATTTGGCTGTAAAGCACAATTTTCTCACCGTTAAAAGTTTTGCCCTCGCAATAGTAATGGGTTCCCAAAAACTGACAATTAATCTCACTAACTTCAATTCCATTTTCATTCGTCATTGCCCATTCATTCGGACGGAAATATAAGGTTTCATGCGTCGATTTGACAACATTTACAGGTCCCAATAATCGAGCAGCAGATTGATTTTTTGTTTCGAAATAAGCTTTTTGAGTTTTTTCGGGCGGACTTAATTTCCCTTTTTGCAGAAAACAAACTTTGTCGCACCATGCCAAAATATCTTCTTGTTCATGCGAAACAAAAACCAAACCCATTCCTTCTTTTTGAACTAATTTCCGAACCACTTGACCTATTTTATTTCGAGTTTGTCGGTCTAAATGTCCAAAAGGTTCATCGAGCAGTAAGATTTTCGGTCTAGGTGCAAGTGCGCGTGCAATAGAAAGCCGTTGTTGTTCTCCTCCCGAAATGAGATGAGCTTTTGTGTTGGCTAAATGAGAAAGTTCAAAATATTTTAAAAGTTGGTTGACCCACTTATCGCGCTGAATTTTAGGCAAACTCAAAACTTTTTCACGAATATTTTCAATTACCGTATGATAAGGATCGAGTTGGTAATGTTGGTGAATGATTGCGATATATGGAAATTCGGGAAGTAACAACTGATTGGCTTTAGGTAAGATTTTCTCTTCCAACCACAATTCGCCTACTTGCGGAGTCAATTGTCCCGACATTATTTTCAAAAGCGACGATTTGCCCTCACCAGATTTCCCGACAATACCGATACTTTCCCCACGTTCGATTCGGAAGTTTACATTCTTTAGAATTGGCCGATCGAATTCGAGGGAAATATTCCTAACCTCCAGCATCCACTAAAGCTTTTGGAAACGATTTTGAAGCAATGTAAACTCCTGGAATTGGATTTCCGTAAGGTTCAGAATCTTTAACGTAAATACTAATAATTCTTTCGTCGGAAATTTCCGCAATATCAATGGTATCCACCATGCTTTCGGAAACTGCTAATTGAACCGTTGGTGTTGATTTACAGGTCAATTCAATCAAACGCATTTTAGCGATTTCATGAGAAAACTGAGTTCCATCGGGCAAAAAACCTTGCAAATTGTAAACGGAATCTTTCTTCTCGGTGATTTCCAAAACCTCATCTTTGATAACCAATTCGTCTTCCCAATCAAATTCACGGTTGTCCTCACTAGGCAAACCATTGTGGTGTAAATCGGCAATTTCTTGTGAATAAAGAGAATTCACACAATATATATGTACAGAACAACGCATGGACAAAGGAACGATTTTTTTAGGTTTTGAGCATGTTCCTAAATGGGAAAACTTGATGGAGGCTCAAATCATTATTTTCTTGTCCAATTTATTTGATGGAAATGACTTTCTAGTTCCTCATTTAAAGTAAAGCGGTTGGTTATTCGACCGATTTTAATCTCGAAATATTTTCCAAAGATTGGGTTAGAATTTAACCTTTAAGAAAAACACAAAGGGATTTAAAATGTAAAAAATCATCTTTAGAATCGCTTAAAACCAAATGTCATACAGATTGTCGTATGTAAAATAGCCTATGGTATAATAACGACATGACATTCAGCTATTTTATAATCCTCCGCGGCGGAGACATTTTATGTTGTCATCGTCGGTATAAAACAGTCAACTGGATGTTGGTCAGTATTTTTTGAAGGTCTTCCAGTATGAAGTTTGTTTTGCTTTCGTCAAAAAGCTCAATGTCTTCATTGTTGCCCATTCCTCTTTTAGCCACTTCGGTAAAGAGTTCTTCGGGTCTAGGGAAGTAGCCTAATTTTTAAAGTGCTTCTTCTTTGATAGCTAAAGTGAATGAACCCTGTGTTGGTATTAATTCCTCCCCAAAGCATTCAAAATTATTCCGCAAGCTTTTTTCGTTTCTTTCATTGAAATAGTCAAGGGAGGTGATAAACGGAAGCTGTATGGATGCGATAAAAACCAAAAAGTGATGACACCGTTTTCCAAACAATTGGAGACAACATCATTCACGATTTCAGCACTTTCCATATCGAAAGCAAACATCAATCCTTTGCGACGAATCGCTTTTATAGACGGGTGAGAACCAATCGTTTGTTCAATGTACGCGCCAATTTCCTCCACGTGTTGCCAATTGATTTCACTCGCCAAAACTTCTACCGTTGCCGCGGCCGCTGCACAAACCATCGGGTGTCCGCCAAAAGTGGTGATGTGTCCCAAGTTGGGTTGAAAAGAAAGCGTTTTCATCATTTCCGTTGAACTCACCAATGCCCCAATCGGCATTCCTCCACCCAGCGCTTTTCCGAGGGTGAGAACATCGGGAACAACATCAAAATGCTCGAAAGCAAACAGTTTTCCCGTTCGACCCATGCCACACTGAATTTCATCGAAAATGAGTAAAGCCCCAACTTCGTCGCAACGTTTTCTCAAGGCTTGTAAGTAGGATTTTTCAGGAATACGAACTCCCGCATCTCCTTGTATCGTTTCAAGTATTACGCCAGCTGTTCGACACGTAATTCGTTCTAAATCAGCAAAATTATTGTGGTGTATGAACCGAATATCGGGCATCAAAGGACGGAACGCCATTTTTTTGATTTCATTTCCCGAAATGCTTAAAGAGCCATTTGTACTTCCATGATAAGAACCTCGAAATGAAACAATTTCAGTTCTTCCAGTGTATCTTTTAGCCAGTTTAATTGCCGCTTCGTTTGCTTCCGTTCCTGAATTAACCGGATAAACGGAATTGAGTTTTTCAGGCAATACTTTTAATAGGTTTTCCGCTAATTTTTGTTGTGCATCCTGAATGAATTCACCGTAAACCATTACATGTAAATGTTTGTCTAACTGTTGTTTGAGTGCTTCAATAACTTTTGGGTGACGATGTCCAATATTATTGACCGCAACACCAGAAATCAAATCCATGTAGGCTTTCCCTGCTTTGTCGTAAATGTAGATTCCTTCCGCTTTTTCAACTTCAATTAAGAAAGGAAAAGGGTTTGTTTGACCAAGGTGCTTAACAAAAAACTGACTGTTTTCCATTGTTTTACCTTACTTTTTCTTTTCTAATACTTCAATAATTGGTTTTCCCACCATCGCACCCGAACGTTGCAGGTTTAAAATGTGGGTTAAGGTAGGGGCAATATCCACAATTTCCATTGGCCGGAAAATTTCTTTTCTTGCGATTCCTGCGCCGTACCACAACAGCGGAACGTGAGTGTCATAATTAAATGCTGAACCGTGCGACGTACCTTGATGTGCTTTTGGTGTATCTCTTTGCATCGGTAAATATCCAGGTTCCAACATCACCAAAATACTTCCACTTCGGTGAAGCTCAAAACCTTTACGCATCATGTCGCGCCATTCGCCATCACTTGCAGACTCATTCATCATTTCGTCTTCGGTGTAAACAGCTTTTACACCTTTCCATTGTCTAATCGGTTGCGCTAAAGTTTTTGCAACGGTGTAAAGGTTCAAACCCAAGGTGTCAATTCGTCCTTTTTTCAAGTAAAGATTCATGTTTTCCTCAGCAAGAATAAGGTCTTCACCAAATTTTTCTGTACAGTAAGCGCGTAATTTTTGCATGTTTTCTTCCAAAAATAAATAACCGCCAGGAAGTTGTTTGTCCACGAGTTGTTGAGGCACAGGAACAACCGCGTGGTCAGCTGTTAAGAAAACCACAAATCCATCTTTTCCAAAACGTTTTTCCAAATTACCTAAAAGTTTGGATAATTCTCTGTCCAAACGGTAGTACAAGTCTTCAATTTCAAGCGAATAAGGACCAAAAGCGTGTCCAACGATGTCAGGTGTGGAATAACTCACGCACAAGAAATCGGTTTGTGTATCCTGTCCAATTCCTTCATTTTGAATAGCTTGAATGGCTAAATCTGTAAGTAATGAATTGGCAAAAGGGGAATAAACAAATTGTTTGTAATTCATTTTTCCTCCACCCATTTCTTTGAAGTTGTAAGGGAAAGTTGGTGCATTTTTTCCACTCAAAACCACTTCATACGGACTTTCATCTTTGGATTGGTATTTATTAGCTTCGAGTAAAAGTTCCCACGTATGTCCGTAAGAATCAGCATTATTCGCTTTGTTAAATTGTTGAACCCAATCTGGAAGTTGTTTTTTGTAGTAGGTACTAGTTATGAAAGTTCCAGTTGTGTTGTCGTACCAATACGAACCATCGGAAAGGTGTCCGCCGGGTAAAATAGCTCCTCTGTCTTTGTGGGAAACGGAAATAACTTTCGCATTCGGATAAGTCATTTTCAACTGGTCGGTAATGGTGTAAGTTTTCAATCGGAGTGGTGAGGCTTGACCAATCTTTGAGTCGGAACCAACAGTTTGAACATTTTTGTCCTCAATACAATTCACCACTTTATTTGAACTTGTTTCAAACCATTCGTTTCCTATAATTCCGTGATTACTTGGTGTTGTGCCAGTGTAAATGGATGCATGTCCTGGACCTGTGTAGGTTGGAACGTAGTTGTAAAGTGTGTTTCTACAATTCATTCCTTTTTGAAGAAAGCGATTAAAACCGTCTTTCGCGAAATTGCCTTGAAAACGATACAAATATTCGTAACACATTTGATCGACAACAATTCCTACAACTACTTTCGGTTTATTTTGAGCGAAAATGGTGAATGGGAAAATGATTAGGGTAAAAAGAATTTTTTTCATGAATAAGCCTTTCGGATTGAGTTTTCAAAATTAAGGCAATAATTGGATTTGGGGGAGAAGAGAGAAGAGATCCGCCGCGGCGGAGAGAGAGGAGAGTGTAGTCCCGATAACTATCGGGAGAATAGTGAATAATGAATAGTGAATAGTGTAGCCCCGATAATTATCGGGTGAAGAGTGAAGAGTTAAGAGTTAAGAGTGAATAGTGAAGCCTAAGCGGAGCCGAAATGATTAAAACGAAAGAGGGTGACGAATGAAGGAAATAAGCGTCGTGACGGATTACTCTTACTTTTGCAAAATGAAATTCAATTTATCCGAGATAACAGATTTAATTCGTCAAAGACGAACCATTTTTCCTGAGCAGTTTTCCTCTCGAAAAGTTCAAAAGGAACAAATCGAGTTAATCCTTAACAATGCACAATGGGCACCAACGCATGGAAACACTCAACCTTGGCGTTTTTTGGTTTTTCAAGACGAAGCACGAGAACGATTAAGTCAGTTTTTGGGACAAACGTATTTGGAAATCACACCAAAAGAAAAACAAGAGGATGCTAAATTGGCGAAAATGATGCGCCGACCTTTGTTGTCCTCCGTTGTGATTGCTGTTTGCATGAAGCGCCAACCAGAAGAGAAAATCCTTGAAATTGAAGAGATTGAGGCAGTTGCTTGTGCAATTCAGAACATGCATTTAACTTGCACGGCTTACGGATTAGGCGGTTTTTGGTCAACACCTAAGTTAATTTATCACCCAAAAATGAATGAATTTTTAGGATTGGACGAAAAAGACAAGTGTATAGGACTTTTCTACATAGGTTATCCTTCGGTTAAATGGCCGGAATCACATCGTAAACCATTGGAATATAACACGCAATGGCTAACCAACTAGAGCATTTGGATTTGGGTTTTGTCAATTATACCCAACATCCCGAAAATCCAGATTATGTGGTGTATCGTTTTACGGATAAACCACGAGCCGATGATTTCCGAAAATATTTAACCGAGCAAAAAATTTGGTTTGAAGAATCATTAGGCGAAAAAAGGGGCAAGACAGTTTTTCTTTTTGGAATCCATAGAACTGATTTTAATCGTACACAAACAATAAATTTTCAAGTTGAAGCCCACCATAAAAAGCCAATTATTCCGTTTAAAGGCTTGAGATGGTTTGTATTACTTTTTGGATTTACAGCTTTAACTTTGGCTTTGATAGGATATTGCAAACAACAAAGTGCAGTAAATCAACAAATTCAGGAATTTGAAGGTAGATAATGAGAGGATTTTTAATTTTTATTTTACTTCTTCAATTCTACAGTTACGGTCAGTTTGGCGAGGCATATACCCGTTTTCCAACTTACTTCGGATTACAAGTACGTTCCGTTTTACCCACTTCTTTGATTGGTGAAAAAGAGTGGTTAGTTGAGGAAGACAATTATTCATCCACCATTTTTCAAAAACCGGGTTATTCTTTTGGTGGCGTTTTAAGAATTGGTTTGACCGAGTTAATTGCCTTAGAAACAGGAATTAATTTCACCCAACGATACTATGGAGTAAAGTTCGCCCTTCCTGATTCCAGTATTTTCGGTGAGCGAAGTTTTGGATTTATTCAATACGACATTCCAATTAATGGGCTTATTTATGTGAAGTTCAACGATAAATTTTTCATGAATGCATCGCTTGGCGTGGCTGCAACTTATAAACCATCTAGCGCAGGAATAATTACGAATCCTTTCGGAAAACATGAATTTTTTCACCTTGGCTTGGTTGACATTAAGAAAAAAATTGGGGCCGATATCAATGCAAATGTTGGTTTTGAATACCGAACTAAAAGAAAAGGGTTTTTCTATATCGGCGGGTCGATTCGTTTGCCGCTTGCGCCAATGTTTATTATGGTTTCACGTTACCAAAACGTTAATTATCGCATTACAGCAACGGGAGACATTGGAGGTAATTACATTTCACTAGATTTACGCTACTTTTTTCACAACTCTGGAGGACTTGGAAGATATGCACCACACGGACCAATCGAATAAAAATCGCGTTAAAGAATTAGTTGAACAATTTGGACTAAAACCACATCCCGAAGGTGGATATTACCTCGAAACGTACCGTTCGGAGGAACAAATCGAAACAAAAAACGGAAATCGAAACCTTGTAACTGCCATTTACTTTCTGATAGAAGAAGGAAATGTTTCCAACTTTCACCGAATAAAAAGTGATGAACATTGGTTTTATCATGAGGGAAGTCCTTTAGAAATTCATGTGTTAAGTCCTGAAAATGGGCACGAAACACTTCTTTTGGGAAATAATTTCGCAAATGGAGAACGTCCACACCAAGTTGTGCCTGCACAAGCAATTTTCGGAAGTTGTGTTCATGAAAATGGTTATTCCTTCGTTTCTTGTGTAGTTTCTCCTGGTTTTGACTTTCAAGATTTTGAGCTTTTTAAGAAGGAAGAATTGTTGAATGATTACCCTAAACACGAAGCAATTATTAACAAATTGACCCCATGAAATATTTACTTTTAACGATTAACACTTTGATAATTAGTCATTTTTTTAGTCAACAACCTTTAGTAATCGGACACAGAGGAAGTCGCGGTTATTATCCTGAAAACACCATTATTGCCTTTCAAAAAGCATTAGAACAAGGAGCTGATGGAATTGAAATTGATGTTGTGGTAAACAAAGATCGTCAATTAGTTATTTCTCATGAACCTTACTTTAAAAGTGAATTTTGCACGGGACCAAACGGACAAGCCATTAAAAATGAGAAGCAGTACAATATGTACACAATGACTCAAAAAGAAATTTCCGCCTTCGATTGTGGAAGTATTGGCAATCCTAAATTTCCTGAACAACAAAAAGTTTCTGCAATAAAGCCCTTATTCCAAGATTTTGTTAAAGAGGTCATTACGAAGCCAACGATACTTTTATTCGAAATAAAATCTGAAACAAAAGAATACGGGATTTCTCAACCGCATCCGAAAGAATTTGTGGAAATCATTTTAGATGAGGTTAAAAATTATCCATTTCCGGAGCAATTGATTTTTATGTGCTTCGATGCCAATTTGTTAAATGAATTGCATAAACAAGCACCAAACGTCAAAATCGTTTATCTCACTTATCTACCAAAAAGTTCAGAAAAGCAACAAAAAGATTTGACCTTCAAACCCTATGCTTTTGGAATGTTTTATCCAACAGTAAAAAAGCGCGATGTAAATTACACTAAAAACAATAACATCCAACTTTTTTGCTGGACAGTAAATGAGGTAAAACACGCTGAAAAATTGGGGAAACTTGGTGTTGATGCATTAATTACTGATTATCCAAAAAGGATTTTGGAATGGCGTAGTACCAAAAACTAAAAACATACTTTGTAGAATTCTGGTTACTTCCAACCAATAACCCTTTTCCCAATCAAATCATTTTCATCCGCTCATAACGTTCCTGAAATGCCAAACATTGGTTAATTGATTAGAAAGTCCGTTTTCATCATCAAACAATGAAAGTCTTATATTTGCAAACCAAAAATTAAATACAGATAGAATTTTTTGGAAGCTACTTAATTATTTTCTTTTAGAAAAATAGGAATTTAGCCCAAGGAATATTTAGGCTCCGTGGCGCAACTGTATAGCGCATCAGATTTCGGCTCTGAGGGTTGGGGGTTAGAATCCCTCCGGGGTCACAAAAACAGAACGAGAATGAGAGCGAGAGCGTCATTCTCGTTTTTGTTTTACTCATTTTCATTCTGTTTCTCCCTCTTTTTGTCGGAATCAACCCAATCCAAATACCTTCCAAGTCCTCGTGAAAGTTAGATTTATCGACACCTAGGGTTGTAAAAACAGAATGAGAATGAGAGCGAGAGCGTCATTCTCGTTTTTGTTATACATCATTTTCATTCTGTTTCTCCCTCTTTTTGTCGGAATCAACCCAATCCAAAATACCTTCCAAATCCGCGTGAAAGTTAGATTTATGGACACCTAGGGTTGCAAAAACAGAATGAGAATGGGAATGAGAATGGGAATGAGAATGAGTATGAGTCCCGACTTTAAAGAAAATTGAGAACTGCCAAAGCGGTTCAAAATTCAATGTTTGGATTGAACAAATTTCAATGATTCTTGAAATAATCCATCTGAGGTCACACAGCTTTATGAAACTTAATTTGTACAACAACCCACCCTATTTAGTTTTTCACCAATTTTATTCTATTCCAATTACATCGAATTAAGAAATTTATACAATTACACATTCCATGAATCTTGTATAATTCCGTAACTTCAACCACGATTTTCCGTTCACCCAACATGATGAAATTTCATTTTCTTTTATCGTTTTTCATTTTTAATGTCTTTTTTGCTTTTTCTCAATCGGATTTAGAGGAGAAAGAAAAAATGTTGAATGTGAAATTATTGGCATTACGAGCGGCAAAAACGGACGAACAAATGGATCAACTCAATGCTGATTTCAAAAAAAGCATGGAGAATTTCTTGAAAATGGATGGTGCCTTTGAATACAAATTCCAACTTTTAAAAACTGTTGCGGTTTTAGACGCACCCGATAAAAAAGTGAGGATTATAAATTGGAATATTGAATACACCGATTTATCCTACACTTACAGCGCTTTTGTGATGCACGTAAATGAAAATAAGGGGAAAATTATTGTTACTGAACTTGTTGATGCGGTTGATGCTTACAGTCCTAAACCGGAAGGAATTATTGATGCGAAAAACTGGTATGGTTGTCTTTACTATAAAATTGTACCCTTTGAACGCAACAACAAAACAGAGTATTTATTGCTAGGTTGGGATGGTGGAACAACGGGAAGTAACTTCAAATTACTAGACGTATTAACAATTAATGGAAATAGTATCAAACTTGGTTCACCAGTATTTAAGGGTAAAAAAAGCACAACCAAACGCGTTATTTTTGAATATTCGGACAAATCAAACATGGTGGTGCGTTTTGAGGAAAAATACGGTCGAGTTGTGATGGATCATCTTTCGCCTGAATCACCAACATTGGCTGGTCTGTATTCCTATTATGTTCCTGACATGTCTTACGATGCTTATGCTTACTCCGATGGAGCTTGGTATTTACAAGAAGATGTAATTGCCACCAATCCAGAGGAAACGAAAGACAACAAATACTATTTCGCATTAAATGAAAAAACTGGTAGAGTAGAAAGAAGAAAAATGAAAGGTGATTGGATTGATCCAACCGACATCAAACATCAAGGAGATATTAAGCACGTTGCGCGAACTGTTGAAAGTGAGCAAGCAGCAAAACAAGCCGAACAACAACCTGTGGCGAAGGTGAAAGAAAAACGAGTAAGAAAACGCGACGACCCGAACAACCTTTCAGTGACAACTGGAAAAATGAGGGTGAAACGCACTAAAAGACTACCATAAATGCAATTAGGTAAACGAAATAAATTAACTGTTAACCGTATCACTCCTCCTGGAGCATTCTTAACCGACGAATATGGAAATGAGGTTCTTCTTCCAACCAAGTATTTAACTGATGAACATCAGGTTGATGCTGAGGTTGAGGTATTTGTTTTTAAAGACTCTGAGAATAGAATCATTTCAACCACGGAAATTCCACACTTGTATTTAGGAGATTTTGCCTATTTGGAAGTGGTTCACGTCAATCCTTACGGTGCTTTTGCGGATTGGGGATTGGACAAAAATCTCTTTATTCCTTTTCGTGAGCAACCAAGAAAATTAGAGGTGGGAGATTACGAATTATTTACTTTGCGCTACGACCACGAAACAGACCGCCTTTTCGGAAGTATGAACGTTAAAAAACTCCTTGAACCTTGCGAGGACGAAAGCCTTGTTGGACAAGAAGTTGATTTATTAATTTGTGAAAAAGGTGAATTGGGACAAAATGTAATTGTCGAAAATCGCTATTCAGGATTAATATTCAATAACTTAATTAGTCGTCCTATTCAACGTGGGGAACGAACCAAAGGCTTTGTAAAAACAGTTAGACCTGACGGAAAAATCGACATACAATTTGAGCCATTAGGAGTTGAAAAATTCGATAATGCAGCAGCTTATTTATTGGAGGAACTCAATAAACATCAATTCCTTCCCTTTCATGACAAAAGTTCACCAGACGAAATTCGCGAACGTTTCGGAATGAGTAAGAAACTTTTTAAACAAGCTGTTGGTCAATTATTTAAAGCGAAAAAACTTCTGATTGAGGAAAAAGGGATTCGCTTGAATTCTCTTAATAAAAATTAATTCCGCAAGCTTTATAAATCCTACGTGTCGAATAGATTCAAACAAAATTTCCAGATACAGTTAATCTTATCTCTAAATGAAATTTTTTAAATGAATAATTTGTCTGTAATTCCTTACATGTCAATTTCAAAGTGAAATCATTATCATAACAAATCCTCTACTCTAATGATTTAAACGACGACATATCAATGCCCAGTCCTTGCTATTTTTCACTAATCGAATCATCACACCTATTGTCTCATTTATTGTTCACTCTTTAACTTTACTTCCTCTAGGCGGAATGAATTCATTTATTTTGAATGAACCTCAAAGGAGGCGTTAAATGACACATAGTCGGTATTAAAAACTCATCCTCAATTGAACCACAAAATCTGATTTTCGACTTCCTTTAATCTCCTCTGCTCCTGAACTAACTGTAAACCTATTGCTGTAAAGAAACATTCCGTAACGCACCCACAAGTCAAAGTGCTTGGCAAAAGTGTATCTAATTAAGGCGTAAGCACGACTTCCCCGATCGGAATAAGCTGGAACGGCAAAAACGTACAAAGCATTGTTTTCGAATGCGTAAAGTCTTGAATCGTAACCATCAGTATCAAACAAAGCATAACGAAAAGCTAAATCAATCGGTGAACTTTTTGGGCGGTAAATGAAATCTTGATAGAAAAGTAAACCTTGTTGCCCAGGACTACTAGCGCGTTGAACAGTGACGTATTCTATTCTGGATTTAATGGTAAACACCTCACTTACCACATAACTCAAATTAAACCTATAATTTCTTTGTAAAACGTCTTCAATTTCCGTGATACTACCATCACCCATTCTGCTGTTTCGTTGTCGAACTTGCTCACGAAATCTAAAATAAACTTCAAAAATCTTGTTTGGTTTATAAGTTGGCTGAATTAAAAATTCGTGTCCGCGAGATGGTGCGTCAACCAAGTAACGCATCCATGGAAAACGAAAAACATCCGCATAGCCACTCATCGACCACTTCGAATTGAACTTCAATTTTACACCAGCATAAAGTCCTTCTTCATTTTGTGTACGGCTGCCTTCGGAAATGCCAGCGTTGTAGAAAGTGGTGTATTCTTTGGAATAATTGCGGTACAAAAGTCCCAAACTAGCCTTTGAATCCAAGGATATCAAAGCACCGTGAACTTGAGCTAATCCACCATTATCGGTATTGTTCCACTGGTTGAAATTGCGAGAAACTTCACCGAAAACATTGACGTTTTTAAAGACATAACTGTAATCTCCGCTAAAGGCTAAATTATTTCTGCCACGAAAATCAAATTGATTGTACAGTTGAACTCCTCTATTAAAAGTAGTATTGTATCCTTGGTAAACCGCAGCTGCCCCTAAACGCAATTGTCCAGAAACGTACCTTAAATTCGCGCCAGCCATGTATTCTGTGACTTGATTTCTCCTTTCAATTTCGCGATTTGTTCGATGTAAGCCCGAAAGCTCTATAGTTGAAATAAAATCTTGTTCGTCAAGAGTAGTATCAGCAGGATTGAGTGTGCCGTCCAATTTTTTCATTGAACCGAAAACTAACAACGCCAAATTTTTATAGCCAATATCAGCGGCTGCACCACGCAAAAAACGACTTTCGTCCACTGAAGTATAAGCACGAATTGGCTGTGCCGTTCGCTTGATTGTTGAAATATATGCCGTTTTTCCAAAAGCATAACTCGACCACATATTCAATCCTTGACCAATTTGAACCTGGTAGTCTCCTACAGCAATAGAACGTAAATATTTTCCGCCTTTATAGAAGGCATGAGCGGAATAAAAGTCAAAACCGTTCTTCTGTGCACCTCGAAAGAATTGTTCACCAGGGTCTTTTTCCATTGTAACCCCAACACTAATATTCGATTTGTAGGAATAACGAAATCTGGAATAATAGCGATCTGCGTTACCATAATAGTAATTGTTGGAAAGTTTTTTGATGGAATCTGGAACGTCAGCATAACCCGCTTTTTTCTCCAAGGTTGGTTGCCAACGCAGAAACCATTCAAATTTCCCTTCCTTCATCGCCTCTCTAAAAGAAACGTGGATATTATCCAATTTATCATCAACGCGAACGAACGGAAGAATGAGTTGGATTGTATTTAAATCCCAAAACTTCAAACTTTGAATTTCATAAATTGAAATAAACTTTCCAAAGGCTTTTCGGTGAAGTAGAAGTGCATTGATTTGAACGCGAGTCAATAAATTCAATTCTTCTAGATCTTCACCGTTGGTAGAATTAAGGTTGATTTTGTTGTCGTAATAGTAGTTTAGTTGTTCAACAATATTAATCAAATCGATATTTTCAGCTTCCAATTGCTCGGAAATGAACTCAATTCTTTGTTGAATAATGTCGCTTTTGTTGTCTTGTGCAGAAACTCGAAGGAAGATAAAAACACAAATAAGACTTAACCAAAAGCGCATATCTTATTTCATTAAAACTGAAAATGAAACATTTGGCGACCAACCAATTATTTGTCGAAAGGCAGACCCAACATCCAAGCGATAAATCCCTTTGTAGGCATATCCCACTCCAAAACTATACTCTACAGGTTGAGTTGAAAATCCCCCACGAATGAAAAAATTCTCCATTGGTATGTATTCCATTCCTGTTTTGAATCGAATGGGATGTTCAACGTCTTTTTCTGCTTCTGCGAGCAGCAATAAATTAGGCGACATTTTGTAGGAAGTTCCGATTCTCAATAGCGTGGTGTAACGGTCTTCCATGAAATCTGAAAGTTTGTTTCTGGATAAATTTACAATACTAACACCTACCTGCCAATTAGCAGAAATCTTTGCCAATAAACCAACTTCACCTGTAACTGTTTGGTGATTTCCATAAGCAGGATTAATGCGTACAAAATGGTGGTTAAGTTGAACTCCCATCGAAAACAATTCTGAAAGTTGCATCGAGTAACCAAGCCCCGTTCTATAAGTTCGAAATGCATTGAAACCAAAACTTTGTCCACCAAGTGAAACAACACCTTTTTTCATGGGATAGGCAACGACATAAGCTTGCGATTGCAATTCACGCATAGCAAAACGGTTTTCATAAGAAATCCCTCCACTGATTTTTTTTAACCCCGATAATGCAGCGGGATTGTGGTGGAAAGCCCAAACATCTTCAAGTGCTACTGTTGCATTTCCTAAAGCAATCGAACGACTACCTACAAATTGATAACCTTGCGAAAAAACAAGGAATTGGAACATTGACAAAATAAATAAAAGTCTAATTCTCATATTTCAAAAGTCGCTTAAATTGCGGCACTAAAGTAAGATTCTGATAGAATTTTTGCTCTAAAACAAACCAATTTTTACCGGCGTCCTCACTCACCAAATACAATTTGATTTTTTTCGACAAGGTATCCGAAGATAATTCACGAATTTTAAACTCTACCTGCCAATTATCATTTTCCTGAATTTTATTCCGAATAACAGGATCATTCCATTCACTTCTCACATTGAAATGATTAATGAACGAAGAATCACCTTTTTTCAAAATTTCTTTCAGAAACAATGGATGAGTTAAAGCTGCTTTAGAAAGCATGAGTTTGTTGTTCTCTGCAAATAAGTAGCGATTAACGACAGTAATCAGTTTTTGTTCATCTTCAGCAGACCATTGGCAACCGCAAAATAAATTCAAAACTAAAAAAAGCACCAAGCAATTTCGCATGGTCGAAAGTAACCAAAAATCAAACGAGGAGCATATTAAGTTTCAATCAACTTAAATTTATTTAGCTTAACATCTGACATACTGATAGTTAGTAACCAGGGACTTTCACATTCCAGATATTAGTATTCCTAATAGTTTGAAAAAGATAAGTGTCCCGCAAAAGCAGGACACTTTAACTCAAATTTATTCTTTTATAATTGTTTTCGTAATTATTCCTTTATCAGTTTTGATTTGAACAAGATAAGTTCCAGTAGCGAATTGGTTTAGGTTCAACTCAGTTTTATTGTCCTGAACGTTTTTAACTAAAAGTACTTTTCCAGTAAGGTCAGTAAGTTGAATATCAACGCTTTCAAAATTCGTGTTTGTCCATTCAACCGTTACAAATTCCTTAGTTGGATTTGGATATACGTTCACAGCTCCTAAAGTTTCCTCAATTAGAGAAGAAGTTCCTGCTGGCTGAATGTTAATGGTATAATCTTCAACTTCACCGTATTGAGTTGTACCACAAGGATTAATTGGACCTTCACCACCATCTGCACCGTTATAAGAAATACGCACTCTCATACGAACATTTCCTGTGACCGCAGAGGTTGGAACGGTGAATTGAAATTGATTGGACCAACCTGTACCTACACTCACGTATGCAATTCGCTCGCCGTTATCTGTGAAACTTAGGTTATTGTTGTAATCAATCCAAGCAGCGATTTCATTTCCAGTATATGCCGAACCTGCTTGATTACCTGTTATTTGTGGTGTAATTACTATGGTGTATTGCGTTCCTTTATTCAAAGTCGTTGTCGCTGTGTAATTAGTGTAATTGGTGCAAGCCGAGGTATTGTTCAAGGTGTTTAAGGTTACATTTTGAATGAATTCATCACAAGTTGTAGATGTTGCAGCGCATGGGTTTGTAGGTTGGGTAACCGTGATATAATTGTTTTTGGTTTCACCATCAGAACCCTGAGCATTCGTAGCAGTAAGCGTTACAGTATATTGACCAACAGTTGTAAACGTTACTTGTGGATTTTGACTTGAAGCTGAGGTTCCACCAGCAAAACTCCATCCACTTGCAGGTGAAATTGCCCAAGCCCAAGATGTTGGATTTCCGGTTGATTGGTCGGTGAAATTTACAGTTGTTCCTGTTGGAATATTAGTTTGGTTTGCTGTGAATTGAGCAACTGGCGGAACTGGGTTAGAACAAGGGTCATTCGAACCATTAAGCACTAATACGCCAGAATTTGTAGGGTCTAGGAATGGTTTTAATCTTCGGTTATCCGCTGTGCCATTTTGCGTCCAGTGGTAGGACATTTTACCGTAATAATCAGGTTGACTTTGAGCGTTACAAAATGAAGCACCACCAGTCAAAGTTCCCATAATCAAAGAATTTCCTCCGTTATTTTTGAAAATTGGAGAACCAGAAGAACCTCCTTCGGTTACACCATGACCGTTTGTATTTGATGTCCAAGTAACTCTCCAGTGTGATTGAAGACCGTTTCCATTCCAACCTGAAGTTGCTAAATTCGATGTAAAAGTTGAGATTTTCTTAATGTCTCCCGCCGGATGGTGAATACTTGCTCCTGAATTTGTTGTTGTATTATTGGCATCCCAGCCATTCCAATATGCATTAAAATTGGCTGATTTTAAAGTGTTTATAATTGTTGATTGGTTGTTGGCACTTCCAAGACGAACTAATAAAAAGTCAGAGCCCGAGTCACCTCCCCCATCGCCCGAATCGGAAATTTTGATACAGCCAGTAATGATGTTATCGTCAAGTGTACCTGCTGTATTTGGATTCGTACAGCCCGTAGCTTCGTAGCGGAAATAAAACTTCCATTGATTCATGTTTGACGTAGTGGAACTTACACCGCAATGCAAAGCAGTTAAAAAGTAAGGTTTGCAGTCGTTTGCAGTATTGTTAATGAGTGATCCAGAACACCAACCTTGGGAATTACCCTCTACAACCAAAATTCTTGCAACGCCACGTTTTTCATCTTGCCAAATATCACCAACAGGCGAACAATTCACGTTTACCTGACACGGGTCGGATTCATTGATTTTTGCAGTATTTGGATTTCCTGTTGAGCGATAGTTATACATAATTCTATCAATCCAAATTTCGGAAGGAGTTGTGTTTGCAGGTTCAGTAAGTGACAAATACATTTCACTACCAAAACACAAAGGAATGTGCTGACGAAAATGTTCTTCAACATCATTTACAGTAAATGGTTTATGTAATAGAACTCCATTTACATCTTTTACAGAAAGCGTTGTTCCTCCATAAATTTTGAATCTTTCAAGCAAAAAACTCATTGCTTCTGCCCCCTCAGTTTTTACCCTTAAATTCCATTCCCTACTTCCATCGGCATTTTGTTTCCAAACCCCACTATTTTCAGGACGAATATTCACATGATGAGCCACACCAATGCGATACAGTTTACCTTGTCTGTCTCGTTCAATGTCCTCTTGGTTAATTTGTTCCATGTTTGGCTTCGGAACATTAACTGTTGGGATTTCCTTCGACCAGATTATTTTATTCGAAGGAGCAGGTAATCCTTGTGCAAAACCAACCAAACTTAAGGAGATGCAGACCAAAAATGAGTAAGCTTTTTTCATGTTGTTTTCGATTTTAGAGATTCGTTAACTTTTTATTTAATGGAAAATTGAGAATGAAATTAAAAAAAAATGGACAACTCGTTCTCGTACCACAAAATTCATTAACCCCTTAGGGTAAATTTTGTTTGTATTTTTTAAACATAAGTTAAGAAATTCTATCATTTCTCTAGTTTCAAAAAAAATGAGTGAATCATATAACTAGGTTTAAATTGGTACAAACACTTTTTCAATTTTATGTCCACTTCGCATTTTTTTCTTTTCTGAATTTACTGGACTTTGTGATTTTTGGTGAACCTTACAAAAAAACATATCACTTTGTTGGTAATTTTTTTGATAACACTAACGAGAAAAAAGAATAATCTCGCGTTACTATTGACCTAAGTCAATACGTTTTCGAAGAAGGTTGAATAGTTTTACATCAAATTTTAGAGCATGGAAAACGGAGTTAAGCGCAGAAGTTTTTTGGAAAGAATGGCTTTGGGAGTTTCATCTCTTACCCTACTTCCATTTTTAGGAAACGCCAATCAACAAAAAGAAGCTATGAACAATAAATCAGCAATTAAAAAGATAAAACCACTTGGTTTTCAATGGGAAACAAGTGATCCATTTTTATTTTGTGTTCACCACGAAGACGACTTTCCGAAAGGAAATGCAAATTGTGGACCTGACCCAGAATTTTTTAAAGGTCGCCATATAGGGCAAGACTTTATCATTAAAGACGGATTTAGAATGTATCACGGTGAAACAGTTCCAGGTTTTCCAGGTCATCCCCACAGAGGATTTGAGACTATAACCGTGGTTCGTAAAGGACTTGTTGACCATGCCGATTCTACTGGCGCTGCGGGTCGTTACGGTGACGGCGATGTGCAGTGGATGACGGCAGGGAAAGGTGTGTTGCACAGTGAAATGTTTCCACTTCTAAAGGAAACTGAAAAAAATCCGATGGAACTTTTCCAAATTTGGCTAAACCTTCCGAAGAAAAGTAAAATGGTTAAACCTCACTTCAAAATGATTTGGTCGGATGAAGTTCCTCGTTTTTCTGTGAAAAGCAATAACGGAAATTCAATCAATATTGAAGTTTTGTTGGGTCAATTAGGCGCTTACTCGGCATCAGCAGCACCACCCGATTCTTGGGCAGCGAACCCTAACAATCATGTAGCCATTTATAACATTGAAATGGAACCAAATACTGAATGGAATCTTCCTGCAACTGCGGAAGGCGTAAATAGAACCATTTTTTATTACGAAGGAAATAACCTACAAATTGACGGGAAGACCATTCCAAACTATCATGGCGTTGAAGTTGAACCAACTGCTGAACTCAAGCTATTGAATTCCAATGAGAAAAGTAAAATTCTTATTCTTCAAGGTCGTCCAATAAATGAACCAGTTGTTCAACACGGTCCCTTTGTGATGAACAGCAGAGAGGAAATTTACAAAGCCTTTGAAGATTATCAAAAAACCCAATTTGGTGGATGGCCGTGGCCCAAGTATGATCAAGTTCACGACAGAAAATTGGGACGTTTTGCGCGTCACTCTGATGGAAAAGAGGAATACAAAGGATAAGGCGGTTAAGTCCTAGACTTCCTCTTATTTTACTCAATTATTCTTAATCGATGTCACCAAATTAGTGTGGAAATTCTAATTTATTTCATTGAATACCGACGATGACATATAATGTTTGCGCCGCGGCTTCAAATTACATCGAATGCCATTACGCGGCGGAGGCATTATACTACAAATCATTTCAAATACGACAAATTTCATCGTAATTGGTAGAACCCTAGTCTGATTATGGTATGTAAGCTTATTACTTGACTTGCTTAAATTAATACTTGAAAATCAGCTACCCATTTAATATTCAAATTGCAATGAATTTCATTTATTGTGACAGCACCATGAAGATGATTATTGATACCCTTTAAAGCTTAACTATTAAGAAATTCATATTTTTATACTTCTTAAGGTATAATATTACTGAAATACAAAAAAATATACCTTTTGAGGTGTAAAAATAACAAAATTACCATATTTATACCTTATTTGATATAATTTTGCTGGAAAAATGTTAAAATATACTCAATGTGGTATAAATTCTTAAGAAAATCGTATATTTGTAGTCTTAAAGGTATAAAAATGAAAGAAAATCTAAGTGAACTTAGCCGTCACATCAAAATGAAACGTAAACAAAACAACCTTACCCAGGAAGGATTGGCACTAAAAGCCGGAGTGGGAATTCGATTCATCCGTGACCTAGAACAAGGGAAAACAACCCTAATAATGGATAAAGTGAACACCGTTTTATCCTTATTTGGCGAAATATTGGGACCAGTACCATTGGACAGAGAAAAACTAATGAAATAAAAAATGAACCGATCAGGAAAAGTATATTACAAAAATCAATATTGCGGATTAATAAGCGAGGATGAAGAAGGATACTACTTTCAATACAACCAAGAATACCTCAAAAC
>Ga0169931_10003220_pt1 | contig 26037 bp, 21 predicted proteins | sample Kivu_15m_20L_FD_129675 | JGI IMG/M metagenome (GOLD analysis project Ga0169931, IMG submission 129675) | Freshwater microbial communities from Lake Kivu, Western Province, Rwanda to study Microbial Dark Matter (Phase II) - Kivu_15m_20L... | ecosystem: Environmental > Aquatic > Freshwater > Lake...
AAGCACGGCTTCATCCCCACGACCGCCTCCGCCTGAGACTCACGGCCCATCCGTACCTGCGGCTCCGGCCCGCCTCAGGCCAGGCGGCTCCGCGTCCGCTCTCAGCTATCTTCCACATTAAGGAGGAGACCCCGCATCGACCACGACGCTTCCACCCCCGACCCGATCCCCATGTTCGACCCCAGCCGCGCTGCCCCATCCACAACCGGCGACGCGGCACATCCGAAGGAGACGCAGATGATCTGCAAACGCAAGCTGCTGGCGCTGAGCGCCGCCCTGACCCTCGCCGGCTTCACCTCGATGGCGCAGGCGCAGGAGATCTACATCCCCCTGATCTCGAAGGGCTTCCAGCACCAGTTCTGGCAGGCCGTGAAGAAGGGCGCCGACGATGCCGCGCGCGACTACAAGGTGCGCGTGACCTTCGAAGGCCCCGAGACCGAGCAGATGGTCGACAAGCAGATCGACATGCTGTCGGCCGCAATGGCCAAGAACCCCAAGGCACTGGGCTTCGCCGCGCTGGACAGCAAGGCGGCGATCCCGCTGATGCGCCGCGCCAAGGCCGCCAACATCCCGGTCATCGCCTTCGACTCCGGCGTGGACAGCGACATTGTCTTGACGACCGCGCAGACCAACTCCAAGGCCGCCGCCGCGCTGGCCGCCGACAAGATGGCCGAGAAGATCGGCAGCCGCGGTGAGGTCGCCGTGATCGGCCACGACCAGACCAGCACCACCGGCGTGGACCGCCGCGACGGCTTCGTCAACCAGATCAAGGCCAAGTACCCGAACATCCGGATTGTCGATGTGCAGTACGGCGGCGGTGACCACCTGAAGTCGGCCGAGATCGCCAAGACGCTGCTGCGCGCCCACCCCAACCTCAAGGGCATCTTCGGCACCAACGAAGGCTCGGCCATCGGCGCCGGCAAGGGCATGAAGGAAGCCGGCAAGAGCGGCATCGTCGTCATCGGCTTCGATTCCGGCAAGGCGCAGAAGGACATGATCAACGACGGGACCATCGCCGGCGCGATCACGCAGAACCCGGTGGGCATCGGCTACAAGACGGTCGAGGCGGCGGTCAAGGCCCTCAAGGGCGAAAAGCTGCCCAAGGTCATCGACACCGGCTTCTACTGGTACGACAAGACCAACATGAACGACCCGAAGATCGCCGCGGTGCTGTACGACTGACAGGACCTCGGAGCGTCTGAAGAAGGCGGGGAGACCCGCCTTCGCGAAGGCCGAAGGGCGGGCAGACCCCGCCCTTTTTGCCGTCTGCGCGCCACGCATCCGGCGCGCGATGCACCCGGCGCCCGTGCCTGCGCCGTCGTCCGTCAGGCCTCGAACACGTGCAGCGCTTTCCGGTGCGCGGCGATGTAATCCCAGTCGTAATGCACGCCCAGGCCCGGGCCGGTGGGCACGGGCACGCAGCCGTCGGCACCCACGCACTCCAGCGCGTCGGTGTAGCCGCAGGTGTAGACCGGGGGCATCGCGTTGGGGCAGTCGGGGCCGACCAGTGCGACCTCGTAGAAGTTGGAATTGCGCATCGCGTTCATGCAGTGGCGATGCGCGGGGCCGCTGGCGTGGATCTCGCAGTCCAGGCCCAGGGCCTCGGCCAGATGGGCGATCTTCATGCAGCCGGTGATGCCCATGTCGTACTCCGGGTCGGCGCGGACGAAATCGGTGCCGCCGGCGATGATGAAGTCGGCCTTGGGCTCCACCCCGCGCACATGCTCGGTCTGCAGGATGGGCGTCTTCAGCATCTCGCGCAGCTTGCGGTGGCCGAAGGCCGACACGCCGCTGTCGCGGTACGGGTCCTCCAGCCAGAAGTAGCCCCATTCGTCGCAGGCGCGGCCCACCTGCAGCGCATCGGCGAAGGTGCGCAGCTCGCAGGCCGGGTCCAGCATCAGCGTCATGCGGTCGCCCACGGCGCGGCCGACGTGGCGGACATTCTCGGCCTCCTCGCGCACGTCGCCCTCGTTCCAACCGTGGATCTTGAAGCCACGGTAGCCCAGGTCGAAGCACTGCTGCGCGAAGGCGGCGAAGGCCTCCTTGCTGTCCAGGCCGCCGGTGCGGTCGCCGTGGTAGGTGGAGGCATAGGCCTTCAGACGGCCGCGGTAGCCGCCGAGCAACTGGCTGATCGAGGCGCCGAACTTGCGCCCGGCCAGGTCCCACAGCGCAATGTCGATGGGCCCGTGGCCGTAGTGGTCGTACTGGCGCAGTTCGCGCTTGAAGTCGTCGTAGATCTGCTCGCGGTGGTCGGCGTTGCGGCCCAGCAGCAGCGGCGCCAGCGTCAGCGTCTGCGCCAACGCCGGCTTGGTGCCGCCCCACAGCGGCACGTACTCGCCGTGCGCGCCGTCGGCGCAGCGGATCACCACCGCGTACTTGGTGAGCTCGATGGACGCGCCCTTGCGGTAGGTGATGCTCGCATGCGCGCCCCCACCGGCCAGGTACAGGTTGCGGGCGAGGAAGGTGAATTCGTGGACTTCGACGCGGTCGATCAGGCTCATGGTGGGGGGCGTCACGGGTTGTGGGACGGGACGGGACGGGACGGGACGAACGAGTCGAGTCAGGTCAGGTCGGATGGACGCGACTGCAGCAGGCCCATGGGCAGGCCGTTGGAGCGGATACCGCGCGGTCCGGTCGCACCTGCACGCGGGTGCGCCGACGCAGGGCCGGCGACGCCATCAGAACCTCGGCCGGGTCGGGTCGAAGTCCGGGCGGTGCTTGCGCATCTCGCTGGCGTCGTCGCGACGGCGGATGCCGCAGTCCAGGAAGTTGCGGTGCAGGCGCGCCAGTGCGGCGCGGTCCAGCGTCACGCCCAGGCCCGGCCCGGGCGGCGCGGCCAGGCTGCCGCCGCGGATCTCGAGCTTGCCGCCCTCGATCACCTCGTCCTCCTGCCATGGGTAGTGCGTGTCGCAGGCATAGGCCAGGTTGGGCAGCGTCAGGCCCACCTGCGTCATCGCCGCCAGGCTGATGCCCATGTGCGAGTTGGAGTGCATGGAGATGCCCAGGCCGAACACCCGGCCGATGGCCGCGAGTTGCTGCGTCGCGCGCAGCCCGCCCCAGTAGTGGTGGTCCGACAGCACGACCTGCAGCGCCTTCAGTTCCACCGTGCGCGGCAGGTGGCCGAAGGCGATGGTCACCATGTTGGTGGCCAGCGGCATGGGTGCGAAGCGCGCGACCTCGGCCATCTCCTCGAGCGTGCCCACCGGGTCTTCCAGGTACTCCAGCAGCCCGGGTTCGGACAAGGCCGGCATCACCCGGCGCGTGGTCGCCACCGACCAGCCGCCGTTCGGGTCGATGCGCAGCGGGTGCTGCGGGAAGGCCGCACGCAGCGCGCGCAGGCCCTCGATCTCCACCTCGGGCTCGAACACGCCGCCCTTGAGCTTGATCGAGCCGAAGCCGTGGACGTCGACCATGCGTCGGGCCTGTTCGACCAGCTCCGAAGGCGTCAGCGCCGAGCCCCAGTCGTCCACCGGGTAGCCCGGGTCCTCGTGGTGGCGCGGGAACTTGTAGAACAGGTAGGCGCTGTAGGCCACGCGCTCGCGCACCGCCCCGCCCAGCAGTTCGAACAACGGCCGGTCGGCGATCTGGCCCTGCAAGTCCCAGAAGGCGACTTCGAAGGCGCCGAGCGCGCTGGCGCGCGCCTTGTCACCGCGCGGCGGGAAGGGCGCGCCGATGTCCTCGTCGCCGCCCACCTTTGCGTAGACCTTGCGCGTCAGCCCGTTGAGGTCATGCGGGTCCAGCCCCACCAGCGTCGGTGCAATCGCCTGCAGGTGCGCCAGCGTGTCGGCTTCGCCATAGCTCTCGCCCAGGCCGATGCGGCCGGCGTCGGTCTCGACCTCGATGATGCTGCGCAGCGCCCAGGGCTGGTGCACGCCCGCGACGTTCAGCAGCGGCGGGTCGCGGAAGGCGATGGGCGTGACGCGGACGTCGGCGATGCGGTCTTTCATGCGGAAGGTTCCGTCGTGGAGAAGGGCTGCAGCGTTAGCCGTAGCGTGGCGGTGAGCGATTGCCCGGGCTGCAGCCAGCGCGTGCCCGTGCCCGGTACACCGCGCGCGTCCAGGTTGAAGCCTTCGGCCACATGGGTGACCGGCTCGATGCACAGGTAGCGTCCGTCCGGTGGGCGGTGCAGCACGAGGTGCGACAGACCCTCGCCGGGCTGCATCCACAGCGTCACCCCCTCGGGCAATTCGACGCTCAGCGCACCGTCCCAGCCGGACAGGTAGTCGGTCAGCGTGCCCGGACGCAGCGGGCGCGGCGGGTCATAGCCCTCGTCGGCGCGCAGCGCGCGGGCGTGCGTGGCCAGGAAGTCCGGCGTCTCGGGCCAGCTTGTCGTGGCCTGGAAGCCGAGCCGGGCCGACGGCACGTGCCGCAGATAGGGATGCCAGCCCAGGCCGGCGGGCATGGGCCGCGCGTCGGCGTTGGTGATCTCCAGGACCAGATCCAGCGCCGAGGCCGACAGCGCGATGCGCTGGGTGGCGCGGTAGTGCCAGGGCCAGGCACCGCAGGCCGGGCTGTCGAGCGCGAGCGTGGCCGACGAGGGGGTGTTCGACGCGACGACCCACGCCAGCCCGTGGGCGTTGCCGTGCAGGGTGTGCGGACGCGCATCGGGGTGGGGGTCGAGCAGGACCTCACCCTGCGGCGTCTGCAAGCGCGCACCCGCGATGCGGTTGGAATACGGCACCAGCGGGTAGATCCCACCCTTGGCCCAGCGCTGCGGGTCGACGCCCGGCTCGGTGTAGGGGAAGAGCACCGGCACCGGCGCGCCGTCGGGCGACTCGAGCACCAGCTCGCACACGCGCCCGCCAGCCACCGGCCGCAGCAGGGCACGGGCGCCACCGGCCTGGAGCAGCAGATCAGGCATAACCGGTCGACCCATCGGGTTTCAGCGGCACGGCGCGCTCCCAGTGCACATACTCTTCGGTACCGAGCAGTGCCTCGTCGATCTCCACGCCCCAGCCCGGGCGGTCGGGGCGCAGTTCGAGGTAGCCGTCCTTGGGCAGGTACGGGTCCTTGACGTACCAGGCGCCCTGCAGCCGGTCGTCGGCCTTCATCGTCGAGTCGCTGCCGTAGACATAGGCCGCGCCGTGCGGCAGCCGGTACTCCAGGATGCGGAAGTTGGGCTGGGTGGCGCAGAAGTGCACATTGATCGCCGTGGCCAACGGCCCCATCGGGTTGTGCGGCGCGACGCTGACGAAATGCGCCTGCGCCAGCGCGTTGATCTGCAGCATCTCGCTCAGGCCGCCGACGACACAGATGTCGGGCTGGATGATGTCGCAGCCGCGCACCTGCAGCAGGCGCAGGAACTCGAAGCGGCTGTACAGCGACTCGCCGGTGGCCAGCGTGCAGTGCAGCTGGCGCTTGAGCTCGCCCCAGGCCTCGAAGTTCTCGGGCCGCAGCGGCTCCTCGAAGAACAGCGGGTCGTAGGGCGCCAGCGCATTGCCCAGCTGCGCCGCCTGCGTCGGCTCGAAGATCTTGGCGTGGGCGTCGAAGGCGAGTTCGTAGCGCGGGTCCACCGTCTCGCGCAGCCGCGCGAAGTAGTCAGCCGAGGCCCGCAACACCTCGCCCCAGCGGTGGCGGTGCATGTCGATGCGCCAGGGGCTGAGCTTGAAGGCCTTCAGGCCCCACTGCGCATGCAGCGCGTCCATCTCGTCGCGCGCCTGCGGCACGTCGGGCGCGGTGTACAGCCCGGCGTAGACCTGCACCCGGTCGCGCACCTCGCCGCCCAGCAAACGGTACACCGGCACGCCCAGCGCCTTGGCCGAGATGTCCCACAGGCAGTGGTCGATGGCGGCGATGGCCGCCAGGCCCAGCGCACCGGGCGGGAAGCGGGCCTGCTGCATCAGGTAATGCGTGATCGCCGTCACGCGGCGCGGATCACGCCCCTGGATGAAGCGCGTGAGGTACTCCAGCAGCGGGAACAGCGCCTGGTCGGGCCCGTGGTTGTAGCACTCGGCCCAGCCGGTCAGGCCGTCGTCGGTGTCGATGGCGACGATGACTCGGGGACGGTTCTTGTCGCGCGACATCCAGGCGCGCAGGCGGTCGATCTTCATGGGGCGGCTCTGGGGATCGGGGGCGGCGGACCGCTCAGCGCGGCTTGAAGTAGCGCGCGTGCGGCAGCCGGGTCTGGACGTAGACGTGTTCGTCGAAGGTGCCCTCGACGTAGGAGCCGGAGGCGCGCGTGATCGGCACCGAGACGTTGGCCTGGCTGGGGAAGCGCGCGACGAAGGCCTCGTCGATGTCCACGCCCAGCCCGGGCCCATCAGGCACCCGCAGGAAGCCGTCCTGCGACACCGGGTGCGGGATCACGGTGCGCGCCCGGCCCTCCCAGTCGTCCTCGACGCGCTCGAGGAACAGCGCGTTCGGGATCGCCGCCATCAGGTGCAGCGCCGCGTATTCGGCCACCGGGCCGAGCGAGCCCGAATGCGGCGCCATCATGATGTGGTGCGCCTCGGCCATCGCGGCAATCTTCTTCATCTGCGTCAGGCCGCCGGCGCGCCCGGTGTCGGGCTGGGCAACGTCGATCAGCTCATGCTCGATCAACGCCCGCAGGCCGTAGACCGTGGCCATGCGCTCGCCCGCGGCCAGCGGCACGTGCGCGGCGTCACGGATGCGCCGGTAGCCGTCGAGGTTCTCGGGCGCGATCGGGTCCTCGATGAAGAGCAGGTGGTAGGGCTCGAGCGCCCGCGCCAGCCGCGCGGCATCGCCCGGCGTCAGCCAGGGCGGGCCGTGCAGGTCGATCATCAGGTCGATGTCGTCGCCCACGGCCTCGCGCAGCGCAGCCACGCGCCGCACCGGGTTGGACACGCCGCCGCACTTCAGCGCCTTGATGCCACGCGCCTTGAGCGACAGCGCCGCCTCGGGCGTGTTGGCGTGGGCGTAGATGCGCACCTTGTCGCGCACCTGCCCGCCCAGCAGGCTCCACACCGGCACCCCGAGCACCTTGCCCTTGATGTCCCACAGCGCCATGTCCAGACCGGTCATCGCGCCCGAGCCGACCGTGCCGGTCATGCCGTGGCCCATGATGGCCGTCATCATCTTCTGCCACAGGCGCTCGATGTGCTGAGGGTCCTCGCCGATCAGCAGGGTTTTCAGGTCCTGCACCGCCGTCTCGATGACGCGTGGCCAGCCCGAGCACTCGCCGATGCCGGTGACCCCTTCGTCGGTGTACACCTTGACGAACAGCCAGTTGCGCGTGCCGGTGATGTTGCCCGAGAAGCGCCCGGCGCCGAAGCCGCCGTCGGTGGCGTAGCGCTGGGGGTCCGGTGCCCCCACGTGCATCAGGAAGGTCTTGACGTCGGTGATCTTCATGGGCGGCTCGCGCCCGCGGCAGCCGCCGGGGCCTCGTAGCGGAAACGCTTGTGGATGCTGCGCTGGCGTGGATCGGGCCGCGGGATGGCCGACAGCAGCGCCTGCGTGTAGGGATGCTCGGGCCGGTCGCAGACCTGCTCGGTCTCGCCCGCCTCCACCACCTTGCCGCGGTGCATTACCGCCACACGGTCGCAGAAGTAACGGATCACGGCGATGTCGTGGCTGATGAAGATGAAGGACAAGCCCAGGTCGTCCTGCAGCTTCAACAGCAGGTCCAGCATCTGCGATCGCAGCGAGACGTCCAGCGCCGAGGTGGCCTCGTCGGCGACGATGAGGCGCGGCTTCAGCGCGATCGCGCGGGCGATGCCGATGCGCTGGCGCTGACCGCCGGAGAAGGCGTGCGGGTAGCGCTCGCGCCAGTCGGGGTTCAGGCCCACCTGCTGCAACAGCCGGGCAACCCGGTCGTCCAGGTCCCGGCCCTGCGCGATGCCATTGACCAGCAGCGGCTCACCGATGATCTGCGCCACCGTCATGCGCGGGTTCAGCGAGCTCACCGGGTCCTGGAAGATCATGCGCATCTCACGCCGGCAGCGCTTGAGCGTGTCCTTCGAGGCCTGCATCAGGTCCACGGTGCTGCCGTCGGTCTGGCGGTAGATGATCTGCCCGACGGTCGGCTCGTATACGCGCAGCAGGCAGCGCCCCATGGTCGTCTTGCCGGAGCCCGATTCGCCGACGATGCCCAGCGACTCACCCGGCTGCAGCGTCAAGGACACACCGTCCACCGCCTTGGTGACGTTGCGGCCCTGGGTGAAGTGCATGGCCAGGTCTCGAACCTCCAGGATGGGCGGCGTGGCCGGGTCGATCGGCGGGCGCGCCAGGCGCAACTCGGCCTTGCGTCCCAGCCGCGTGACCGAGCCGATCAGCATCTGGGTGTAGGGGTCCTGGGGGTTGTGGAAGATCTGGTCCACCGGGCCGTTCTCGACGATGCGGCCGTGGTTCATCACGATGACGCGGTCGGCGATCTCGGCCACCACCCCCATGTCGTGGGTGATGAACATCACCGCCATGCCGTGCGACTTTTGCAGACGGCGGATCAGGTCCAGGATCTCGGCCTGCGTCGTGACGTCCAGCGCCGTGGTGGGCTCGTCGGCGATCAGCAACGCGGGGTTGCAGGCCAGCGCCATCGCGATCATCACGCGCTGGCGCATGCCGCCGGAGAACTCGAAGGTGTAGCGGTCCACCGCCTGTTCGGGCCGCGGGATCTCGACCTGGCGCAGCAGCTCGATGCAGCGCTCGCGGGCCTGCGCCTTGCTCATGTCCATGTGCAGGCGCAGCACCTCGATGATCTGGTTGCCCACCGTGTGCACCGGTGACAGCGAGGACATCGGCTCCTGGAAGATCATCGAGATCGTGGAGCCGCGGATCTCGCGGATCTCGCGACTGCGCGCGTCCAGCTTGGCCAGATCCACCGGCGCGCGACCTGGCGCGTTCAGCAACATCGAGCCCGAAACGATGCGTCCCGGCGCGTCCACGATCTGCAGGATGGAGCGCGCGGTGACGCTCTTGCCGCTGCCGCTCTCGCCGACCACGCACAGGGTCTGGCCGAACTCGACGTCGAATGACACGCCGTCCACGGCCTTGACCACGCCGGTGCGCACCGGGAAGTGCGTGTGCAGGTCACGCACGGACAGCAGCACGCCCTGGGGGCGGCCGGAGGCTTGGGGTTCGCTCATTTGTTGTAAGGGTCGGACGCGTCGCGCAGGCCGTCACCGAGGAAGTTCAACGCGATGACGGCCACCACGACCGCGGCGCCGGGCGCGAACAGCCAGGGCGCGGTGGCGATGGAGCGGATGTTCTGCGCCTCGCGCAACAACACGCCCCACGAGATGGTCGGCGGTTGCAGCCCCAGGCCGAGGAAGCTCAGCGAGGTCTCGGCCAGGATCATCGCCGGCACCGCCAGCGTGACCGAGGCGATGATGTGGCTGGCGAAGCTCGGCAGCATGTGGCGGAAGATGATGCGGGATTCCGACACCCCGTCGAGCCGTGCCGCGGTGACGAACTCCTCGGTGCGCAGGCTCAGGAAGCGTCCGCGCACCACGCGAGCGAGTTGTGCCCAGCCCGTCAGAGACAGGATCACCGTGATCATCATGTAGTTCAGCACCGCCGGCCAGTCCTGCGGCAGGGCCGCGGCCAGCGCGAGCCAGATCGGGATCGTCGGCAGCGCCAGCACGAGTTCGATCACGCGCTGGATCACGAAGTCGGTGCGCCCGCCGTAGTAGCCCGAGATGCCGCCCAGCACGATGCCCAGCAGCAGCGACAGGAACACACCCAGCAGCCCCACCGACAGCGAGATCTGCGTGCCCACCATGATGCGGCTGTAGACGCAGCGCCCCAGGCGGTCGGCGCCGAAGAGGAACAGCGGCTGGCGCGCGTCCTCCGAGCCGATCAGGTGGGTCGTGCTGGTAAACAGGCCGAGCACGCTGTACTCCGGCCCTTCCGCGAAGAAGCGGACGTAGACCTTGCGGCTGCGGTCTTCCTCGTACACCGAGGCCAGCGACACCGGGTCGCGTTTGAGCACGTAGGGATGGAAGTAGGGCCGCATCGTCCAGCCGCCCTCATCGGTCGTGCCGAAGAAGTGCAGCGACTGCGGCGGATGGAACAGCGCACGGCGGTTCTGCTGCTCCGGGTCGTTGACGGTGAAGAAACCGGGGACGACTGCGATCACGTACAGCGCGATCACGACGATCAGGCCGGCCATCGCCAGACGGTGTTTGCGGAACGCCCACCAGACGAGCTGCCACTGCGAAGCGACTGCGAGCCGGTTGGCGGCGACCTGTTCCTTGTCCGCGGGGGAGGCGGTGATGGCTGACATCGTGAGCCCTACTCGAGTCGGATGCGCGGGTCCACCAGCGCCAGCAGGATGTCGCTGATCAGCGCACCGATGACGGTGAGCGCGCAGATCAGCAGGATGAAGGCGCCGGCCAGGTACATGTCCTGACTCATCAGCGACTGCAGCAGCAGCGGGCCGGCCGTGGGCAGGCTCAGCACGATGGCCACGATGATCGAGCCGGACACCAGGTTGGGCAGCAGCCAGGCGATGGTCGAGATGAAGGGGTTCAGCGCCAGGCGCATCGGGTACTTCACCAACAGGCGGAACTCCGAAAGGCCCTTGGCGCGAGCGGTGGTGACATAGGGCCGATGGAGTTCATCGAGCATGTTGGCGCGCATCACCCGGATCAGGCTGGCGGTGCCCGAGACGGCCAGGATCACCACCGGGATCCACAGGTGCTGCAGCAGGTCGACCACCTTGGCCCAACTCCACGGCGCGTTCTGGAAGGGCTCGGAGAACAGGCCGCCCACGCTCTGGCCGAAGTGCACCGCTGCGATGTACATCAGCACCAGTGCCAGCAGGAAGCTCGGGATGGCCAAGCCGAGGAAGGCGAGGAAGGTGGCGAAGTAGTCCCCGATGGAGTACTTCTTCACGGCCGAATACACGCCCACCGGCAGCGCGATGCCCCAGGTCAGCACGAGCGTCGAAAACGTCAACAGCAGCGTCAGCGCCATGCGCTCCCAGATCAGCTCGGACACCGGCTGCTGCCACTCGAAGCTCAGACCGAAGTCACCGTACAGCAGGATGTTGGTGATCCACTTCCAGTACTGCACGATCATGGGCTGGTCCAGCCCGAAACGCGCGCGCAGGTCGGCGGCCGCGTTCTGGTCGACCACCTCGTTGGAGGCGGCCAGCGTGGCGATGTAGGTCGTCACATAGTCGCCCGGCGGCAACTGGATCAGCACGAAGGAGATGAAGCTGACCGCCACGAGGAAGGGCAGCATCCACAGCGCGCGCAGGAGGATGAAACGGAGCATGTCGTCTCAGGGCAAGCCGACGAGAGGGGGGCGCACACCAAATCACCCGGGGCCCGCATGACGCGGACCCCGGGCGCACGGCCCACCAGGGGCCGGGCGATCAGGCGCGGCTGAAGAAGAACTGCTGCGGCAGCGCCGGCCCGGGGTTGGGCCAGGACCACGAGTTCGGGTAGGACTTCGGCACGTTCTGCAGGTTGGTGCGCGCGATGCCGAAGCTGTTGACCGCCAGACACACGCCGATGGTCTCGAAGGCATCGGCCGCCAGGTCGAAGACCTCCTTCATCAACTCGCCGCGCGTCTTGATGTCAGCCGTGGCGCGCGCCTGGTCGTACAGCTTCATGCGGCGCTTCTGGCTCTCGGGCGGCTCCTGGCCATCCTTGCCATTCGAGACGTACCACAGCGTCCAGGGGATGCCGTAGCGTGAGCCCTGCGGATGCTGCGCCAGGTAGTCGCGCGAGTCGAGCACCGGGTCCAGCCCACCCGGACCGGGCCAGGTGGCGGCGTCGTGGTCGTTGCTGTCGCCGCGGGTGTAGTACAGCGCGCGCTCGATGGTGTTGACCTTGATGTCCACGCCGATGTCGGCCCAGTGGCGCTTGATCAGCTCGAGCGAGTCGACCGCATCCGGGTAGAGCGTCGGGATCACGTCAATGGAGAAGAACACGCGCTTGCCATCGGGACGCAGGCGGAAGTTCTGTGCATCACGCTTGTTGTAGCCCAGCTTGTCCAGCAGGGCATTCGCCTGCTTCGGGTCGTGCTGGGTGAACTGCGTCGACAGCTTGGGGTGGTGCCAGGGGTGGCCCGGGCGCGGCCCGGTCTGGTAGGGCTGCGACTGCCCGAGGTAGACGATGTCGATGATCTCCTTGCGGTTGATACCCAGCGACAAGGCATGGCGGAACTCCTTCTGACCGAACATCTGGCGCATCGCCGGGTCCTTGTGCGTCAGGTTCAGGTAGATCTGCACCTGCTGGGCACCCGAGGCGATCAGCTCGATCAGGCGATACCCGCCCTTCTGCATGTTCTGCGTCAGCGTGGGCTTGTTCTGCAGCGAGTCGATGTGGCGCTCCTGGATGTCGAGCTTGCCCGACAGCGCGTCCAGCATCAGCGACTCGACGTCCTGCGCGATGCTGAAGCTCAGGCGGTCGATGTAGGGCAGCTGCTGCCCCGTCTGGTCGACCTGCCAGAAGTAGGGATTGCGCTCCATGACCACGCGCGTGGCGCCGCCGGTGTAGGGCTCGGTGATGACCCAGGGGTCCAGCGTGGGCTTGGCGGCATTGCCCCAGCGCGACGGGATCTCGATGTCGCCGCAGCGGGCACGGAACAGCGCCGCCCAGTCGGAGAAGTTGGCCGCCTTCGCCTGCTCGGTGGCCTTGGCGTTGTACTTCGGATGGAACTGGCTGCAGAAGTGCTTGGGGAACAGCGTCGGGTGCTGCCCCAGCGGCGTGGCGAGTTGTTCGAGGAACAGCGCGTAGGCGGAGACGAAGGTGAACTTGACGGTGTGGTCGTCGACCTTCGTGACCTGACAGGGCTTGCCGCCGATGGACAGCTGCGACGGCACCGACTTGTAGAGCTCGGGGTTCTTGGCGCAGTCCTCGATCGCGAACACGACGTCGTCGGCCGTGAACGGCTTGCCGTCGGACCACTTCATGCCCTTGCGCAGGAAGAAGGTGAACTCGGTCGAGCCGGCATTGACCTCCCACTTCTCGGCCACGTTGGGCAGCACCTCGGTGAAGGCCAGGTTCCAGCGCACCAGGCCCTGGTTGCCCACCATGCGCAGGATGCCGTTGTGGTCGGCGCTGCCGCGCAGCCCGCGACGCAGCGAGCCACCGTAGACACCCACCTTCTCGGCGGTGACCACCAGCGGGTTGGCCGGCAGGCGCTGCGCCAGCGCGGGCAGCTTGCCGTCGGACACCATCTTGGCGAAAGCCGGTGCCTCCTTGCCGGCCTGCGCGAAAGCGCGACCCGCCACTGCGCTGCCTGCCAGCGCCGCGGCACCGGCAAACCCCTTGAGCACCTGACGGCGGGACGTGCCCGCCCGTGACGACTTCGCCTCGTGACTGCTCTTCATCGCTTGTCTCCTGCACCTCGGAACGTGAACGTGTGGCCCGGCCCGCCCTGTCGGGGCGCCGAACGCTGCCGCCGCCGCCCACCCTGTGGTCGGTCGCCGGGTACCCGAGACTTTGTTTGACAAATCGGGCTGCGTCAAGTCTGAAAACCTTATGGAAAACCCTGAAAGCCGTTTCGCGGCCGGAAAAGCCACCGGAGATGGCTTGTCAAGCTCGTCGATTTGCCTTACAAATCAGCGCCCGCATCCGCAGAAGATCGGCTCGCTGCTGACTGTCGTCCGTCGGCGTTCGATCGCGCGGCAGGCGAACGACGACCGCCGATCGCCCCATCGGGCGACGCGAACCGGCACACGACTTCGAGCCCGCATGAACCTCGCCGAGCTTTCCCCCGCCGCCCTGCCCGGCTCCGTGCTCGCAGTGCCGCCGCTGGCACGGCGCGCCGACCTGAGCCTGGACGGGCCGGCCAACCGCACGCTGATCCGCCACATCGAAGCCGGCGGCGTGCGAGTGTTGCTGTATGGGGGCAACGCCAACCTCTACCACCAGCCGGTGTCGGAGTTCGGCGCGATGCTCGACCTGCTGGCCGACGCCGCCGGGCCCGACACTTGGGTCATCCCGTCGATCGGCCCGGACTACGGCAAGATGGTCGACCAGGCCGCCGTGCTGCGGCACAGCCGCTACCGCACAGCCATGGTGCTGCCGATGCAAGGGATGACCAGCCTCGACGGGGTCGAGGACGGCCTGCGTCGCATCAGCGACGCCGCGGGCCTGCCGCTGACGGTCTACCTGCGCAGCGAGGACTACCTGTCGGTCCGGGCCCTCGGGCGTCTGGTCGACGGCGGTCACGTCTGGTGCGTGAAGTACGCCATCGGCCGGACGCAGGCCGGCGAACAGGCCCCGCAGGATCCCTTTCTGGAAGCGCTGATCGATCGCATCGGCGCCGCCCGCATCGTCAGCGGCATGGGTGAGCGCCCGGTGCTCGGTCATGTCGGTCGCGTCGGTCGCTACGGGCTGGCCTCGTTCACCACCGGTGGCGGCTGCATCGCGCCGCGCGCCTGCATGGCCCTGCTGGCGGCGCTGCACGCGGGCGACGCCACGCGCGCCCGGGCCCTGCACGCGCGCTTCATGCCCCTGGAGACCCTGCGTGAATCGCTGTCACTGGTGCGTGTGTTGCACGACGCCGTGACCTGGTCGGGCGTGGCCGACATGGGGGCGCAACTGCCGCTGCTGAGCCCAACCCCAAGCTCGATGCGGCCCGAGGTGGAGGCCGCGGCGCGCGAACTGCTGGCGGGCGAAGCCATCGCCTGAGCGCTGGAGCGGCATTCCCCATGGACCATCCGCCCGACCTCAGGCCCCGGCCGGGCCGCACGCCCGAAGGTCTGGCCGATCGGGTCTACCGCGAGTTGCTGGCGCAGATCATCGACGGCAACCTGCGAGAAGGCGACCGCCTGTCCACCGAGCAGGCCCTGGCCGAACAGTTCAACACCTCGCGGCCGACGGTGCGTGAAGCGCTGTCTCGGCTGCGCGCCGACGGCATCGTCACGAGCAGGCAAGGCGCGGGCACCTTCGTCGTGCGCCGGCCCGACCCTGACGTGACGCGCTTCATGCCGCTGGAGTCGATGTCCGACGTGCGCCGCGTGCTGGAGTTCCGCATCGTCGTGGAGAGCGGTGCGGCCGCGCTGGCTGCCACCGTCGCCGACGAGGCCGACCTGCAACGCATCCGGGCGGCCCTTCAACGGCTGGAAGCGGCCGTGCAGGCCCGTACGCTCGGCGTCGACGAGGATTTCGAGCTCCACCTGGCCGTCGCCCAGGCCACGCACAACCAGTTCTTCGTCTCCGTGATCGCGTCGATACAGCCGCACATGGAGTTTGGCATGAACCTGCTGCGCAACTTCTCGCTGCACCGCACTGACGAACGCGTGGCGCGGGTGCAGTCGGAGCACGGCGACATCGTCGCCGCCATCGCCGCGCGGGACGCCGACGCCGCCAGCCGGACCATGCGCCTGCACCTCGAGAACGGCCGACAGCGCATGTTCGGTAGTTGAATCGCTCCACCCATGAATGGAAAAGATCCCATGAGCCTGCACCTGACCCCCGAAGATCGCCTGGCCTGGGAACGCGACGGCTACCTCGTCGTGCGCGGCCTGTTCGACGCCCAGGAGACCTCGCTGATGCAGCGCGCCATCGAGGCCGACCCGCAGCTGCGCGAGAGCCTGTACGAACGCAAGGACGCGCAGGGCAACGCCACCCGGATCGCGCTGTGGAACGAGCCCGGCGACAGCGTCTACGGTCTGGCCGCGCGCAGCGAGCGCGTGGTGGATACCGTGCAGTCACTGCTCGGCGCCGAGGTCTACCACTACCACTCCAAGCTCACCGCCAAGGAGCCCTACAGCGGCGGCGCCTGGGAATGGCACCAGGACTACGGCTACTGGTACCACAACGGCTGCCTCTACCCCGACATGGCCAGCGTGATGGTCGCGCTCGACCGCTCGACGCGCGAGAACGGCTGCCTGCAGGTGCTGCGGGGCTCGCACCGTGTCGGCCGGGTCAACCACAGCACCGGTGCGGCCGCAGGGGCGGGCGAGCAGGTGGGCGCCGACATGCGACGCATCGACTGGATGCTCGAGCGCCATGAGCGCGTCCACGTCGAGATGGAGCCCGGCGACGGCCTGTTCTTCCACGCCAACGTGATGCACCGCTCCGACCAGAACCGCTCCGCGAACCGGCGCTGGACGGTGCTGTTCTGCTTCAACGCCACGCACAACGCGCCCTTCGGCGCCGACGGCGTGCAACAGGCGCACAGCCCGCTGCACAAGGTGCCCGATGCCGACGTGAAGGCCGCCGGCTTGCGACTGAGCGATCCGACCAACCACAGCTTCCAGGTCAAGCGGGCGCACGTGGCCGTGCCCGAGACGGCAGCTTGAGCGCTGTAGAGATCGGATGACGCCCACCGCCATGGTCCCGCAGACCCACGCCCTCGCCGAATGCGCCCACATGACCACACACAGGCACCCGGGTTCACCGCCACCCGCGCTGGTGCTGGTGTCGTGCGCCGACGCCGGCGAGATCCGCACCTGGGACCTCCATCCACAGGACGGTCGTCTGCAGCCCCGGCAGACGGTTGCCGCGGGCGGGCAGTTGATGCCGATGGCGCTGAGCCCGGACCGCAAGCGGCTGTACGTCGCCAGACGCAACGCGCCGATGGCGGTGCTCAGCCTGGGCATCGGCGACGACGGCCGCCTCGCGGCGCTGGGCGAGGCGGCTCTGCCGGCCAGCATGGCCTACATCGTCTGTGACGCCAGCGGGCGCTGGCTGCTGTCGGCGTCCTACGGCGAGCACCTGGTGGCGGTCAGCCCGATCGGGCCCGACGGCGTGGTCGGCGCCGCGCACCAGGTGTTGCCGGTCGGCCGCCACGCGCACTCCATCGCCGTCGATCCGGTCAACCGCAGCGTCCACGTGGCCTGCCTGGGCGACGACGCGGTCTGGCGCCTGGCCTTCGACCCCGACACCGGCCGCCTGCAGCCAGACGCACCGCTGACACAGACCATGCGCCCGGGCTGCGGGCCGCGCCACCTGGTGATCACCGCCCAGGGCCGGCGGCTGTACCTGCTGAACGAACTCGATGCGACGCTCGAGGTCTTCGACCGGGACCCCGCCACCGGCGCGCTGCAGCGGCGGCAGACCGCGGCGATGCTGCCTGCGGCCTTCGATGGCAAGCCCTGGGCCGCCGAGATTCGGTTGTCACCGGACGGCGACTGGCTGCTTGCCACCGAGCGGCGTTCGAGCACCATGAGCCTGTGGTCGGTGGCGGCCGTCACCGGTGAGTTGACGCTGTCCGACCGGGTCGAGGTCGAAGCCCAGCCGCGCGGGATGCAGTGGTCGCCGGACGGGGCCTTCGCGTTGGTGGCCGGACAGGCCTCGAACCATCTGGCCAGTTGGCGCCTGGACCGCACGCGTGGCAGCCTCGGCTTGTGCGACCGGGTCGCCACCGGAGCCAACCCGAATTGGGTGGAGACCCTGACGCCGGCCTGAGAGCCTGAGAGCTTCCCAGGCCCGGATCGGCGGCCGACGTTCGCGAAGAAGCCGTTCGGGCTGAGCCTGTCGAAGCCCAGCGCGCGCACTTCGACTGGCTCAGTGCGAACGGTGGTGAGCGGCAGGCTCAGTGCGAACGGGTGCGCGCGCGGCAACGAAGTTTTCTTTTGAAGACTGCGGGCCTTTCCCCGGGGCACCACGCGCGTCGCATCGACGCCTGCGCCGTTCAGCGATCGTTCAGCGTGCGGCGCCTAAGCTTCGTCCCATGCCAGGTGCGACCTGGTGATCGACGAAAGAGGTGAACCCGATGCATGCCGCCGCCCGCTCCACCCGCTCTTCCCGCGCCCTGCCCGTCCTGGCCCTGGGCCTTGCCTTCAGTGCCACCGCTGCGCTGGCCGACCGTCCCGGCCGAGACCGTGACGCCTTCGGCGACACCTTCCGCGACCACGCCCGCGTGATCTCGGCCGAGCCGCAGTACGAGCAGGTCAACACCCCGCGCCAGGTGTGCCGAACGGTGACGGTGCCCGAGGTCCGACACCAGCGCGGTGATGCAGGCCTGGCCGGGCCCATCGTCGGCGGCGTGGCCGGCGGCCTGGTGGGCTCTCAATTCGGCCGCGGCGAAGGTCGCGTGGCCTCGGCCGCGGTGGGGGCGATCGCCGGTGCGCTGCTCGGGCAGCATCTGGCCGACCGGCCGGCGGACGCCACGGTGGTGCACGAGCGCGAAGTCCAGCGCTGCCGCTTTGTCGACGACTGGAGCAGCCGGCTGAGCGGCTATCGCGTCACCTATGAATATGCCGGGAATGTCTACACGACCACCCTGCCCTACGATCCGGGCCGCCGCATCGCGGTGCAGGTCTCGGTCAGCCCGGTGATCCGGGAGCACCGCGCATTCTGAACAACCGGCCGACCCGACACCGCCACGGCCACCGAGCGGACGCCCGACAGAGGGCCCGAGCGCCTCGCCCGGCGCGACAGCCGCGCCGCGCCCGGCCTTGCCGCCGCCCGGCCGATGCGTCATCATCCATGCCCATGTCCCAGCGAACCCTCCTCACAACCCATGGTGTCATCGTCGACACGGGTGGAGTTGCGCCGCCACGGCGCAGGGACGGCATGGTACGGCGCCGTGCTGCTGCCCGGGGCCTGCTCGCCGCGCTGACCGCCGCGCTGACCGCCGGCAGCCTCATGCTGGGTGCAACAGCCGAAGCAGGGCCGCAGGGCTGGGGCCCGAAAGCTCGGCTCATGCACACGGAGACGTTCGTCCAGGCCAGCCGCATCAGCCTGGAGCAGGCCGTGGCGCGTGTGCAGCGCGCCACCGGCGGCCGGGTGCTCGACGCCCGCGACGAGGGCGAGCAGCACCGCGTCAAGGTCCTGACGCGCCAGGGTGAGGTGCGCGTGGTGATCGTCGACGCACGAACGGGCGCCATGCGCTGAACCCGTGCGCCCCGCGCGGCCGACGCACCTTCAACGATGCGCATCCTGATCGTCGAGGACGAGCCTGGCCTGCAGCGCCAGTTGCGCGCCGACCTGGAGGCCCTGGGCTATGCGGTGGACGTGTGCGGCGACGGGCGCGAGGCGCTGTACCTCGCCACTGAATACTCCTTCGACGCCGCGGTGGTCGACCTCGGTCTGCCGGGCCTGCCGGGGCTGGAGGTGGTGCGGCGCCTGCGGCGCGACGGCAGCCGCCTGCCGGTGATGGTGCTGACCGCGCGCAGCCGCTGGCAGGACAAGGTCGAGGGGCTCGAAGCCGGGGCCGACGATTACCTCACCAAGCCCTTCCAACCCGAGGAACTGCAGGCGCGCCTGAAGGCGCTGCTGCGGCGCGCGGCGGGCAGCGCGCGCGACGACATCGTGTGCGGCCCGCTGAACATCGAGCCCTCGGCCCAGCGCGTCACGCTGGACGGCGCGCCCGTCGAGCTGACGTCCTTCGAATACCGGCTGCTCGAGCATCTGGTACGCCAGCGCCACCGCGTCGTGCCCAAGGAGGAACTGGCCGCGCACCTGTATCCGCACGACGAGGAGCGCGACAGCAACGTCATCGAGGTGCTGGTCGGCCGCTTGCGCCGCAAGATCGACCCCGATGGCCAACTCCAGCCGCTGCAGACGCTGCGCGGGCGCGGCTACCGCTTCGTGTTGGGCGCGGCAGACGCATGACGGCCCCCGCAGAGGGCAACACCGCCGATCCGGCAAGCCCTACCTCATCCGGGCCGAGACCATCGAGATCGCTGGCGTGGCGCCTGGCCGCCAGCGCGGCGGCGATGCTGGCCGGCTTCGTCGTGCTGACCGCCTTCGTCCTCGACCGCGCCTTCGCCGACAGCGCGCGCGCGGCGCGCCAGGACCGGCTGCTCGCCCAGGTCTACCTGCTGATGGCCGCGGCCGAGGTCGATGCCCAGGGTCGGCTCCAGTGGCCCGCCACCCTGCCCGACCCGCGCCTGGAGCAGCCGGGCTCGGGCCTGTACGCGACCGTCCTCGATGGCCAGGGCGGCGTCGTCTGGCGTTCCCCATCCACGCTGACCGCTGCGCTGCCAGTGCTGGACGCCCTGCCCGCCGGCCAGCAGCGCTTCGAGCGCCTGGTCGCGGGCGGCGCCCAGGCCTTCTTCGTCCAGCGTTTCGGCATCCGCTGGGCCACGACCGGCACGAGCCACCCCTTCACCTTCGCGGTCGCCGAGGATCTCGGCCCTTACGAGGCGCAGTTGCAGGCCTGGCGGCGCAGCCTCTGGGGCTGGCTGGGCGGGGTGGCCGCGGCGCTGCTGCTGGCGCAGGCCGCCGTGCTGCACTGGGGCCTGCGACCGCTGCGCCGCATGGCGGCCGAACTGCGCCGACTGCAGGCCGGCGAGGTCCCGCGCCTGGGAGGGCCGCACCCGCGCGAGTTGCAGGCCCTGGCGGACAACCTCAACCGCGTGCTCGACCACGAGCACCGACAGCAGGATCGCTATCGCGACGCCCTCGGCGACCTGGCGCACAGCCTGAAGACACCGTTGGCCCTGATGCGGGCAGAGTTGCGCGGCGACGCCGTTGACGGCGCGCTCGAGGCCCGTCTGGACGAACAGATCGACCGCATGGACCGCGCCGTGGCCTACCACCTGCAGCGCGCGGCCAGCGGCGGCGCCACGGCCTTGGCGCCACCGCTGGCCCTGGCCGACCCCGTCCGGCGTTTGCTGGCCGCGCTGCGCAAGGTGCACGCCGACAAGGACGTGCAGGCGCGCTGCGAGATCGCCCCGACCCTGCGCGTGCGCCTGGACGAGGGCGACGCGACCGAGGCCCTGGGCAACCTGCTGGACAACGCCTTCAAGTGGTGCCGCGCACAGGTCGCGATCGACGCTCGGGTGCGGCCCGACGGCACGCTGGAGATCGACGTCGACGACGACGGCCCGGGCTTCGACGCGACCGCCGGCGCTAGCGTGCTCGAGCGCGGCGTGCGCGCCGACGAACGCGTGCCCGGCCATGGCATCGGTCTGGCGGTGGTGCGCGACATCGTCCAGGCCTACGGCGGTCAGATCACACTGGCGCGCAGCCCACTCGGAGGGGCTCGGGTGCGTCTGAGCCTGCCGGGACTGGTCAGCCGGTGAGGGGGCGTTCCTCGAGCCGGCGATCCCACGCCGCCACGTCGGGTACCTGATGCCAGGGCACCACCCTCACGCCGCTGCGAACGTAGCGGTCGTCACCGCCGTGCACCAGCCAGGGCGTCAGGGCTTCGTCCGGCGCGAAGGCGGCGCTGCGGCGGCCGGCCCGGACCGCATCGGTGGTGACCGTCCGGCCCGACTTGATCTCCACCGTCTGCAGGCGCACGCCCTGTGGCGTAGCGACCTCGAAGACGAGATCGGCCTCGAGGCCGTTGTTGTCACGCCAGAAGTGCAGGTCCGCGGACTCTCCCTGGTTCAGCCTGGCTTTCAGGAACTCGCCGACCACCCAGTTCTCGAAAAGGGCGCCACGCATCGGGTGCAGCGCCAGCATCTCGGCGCTGCGCAGGCCCAGCAGCCAGCAGGCCAGACCGGTGTCGACGAAGTAGAGCTTGGGTGTCTTCACCAGACGCTTGCCGAAGTTGCGGTAGTAGGGCTGGAGCAGGTGCACCAGGTGACTCGCCTCCAGCACGGTGAGCCAGGCGCGCGCGGTGGTCTGCGCCACGCCGGCCTCGTTCGCCAGCGCAGAGAGGTTGAGCAATTGCCCGATCCGCCCGGCGCACAGCCTGACGAAACGCTGGAAGTTGCCGAGGTCCTGCACCTTGAGCACCTGCCGGACATCGCGCTCCAGGTAGGTGGCCACGTAGCTGGCGAACCAGTCGTTGGCCTGCAATCCGGGCTGCACATGCAGCGCGGGATAGCCCCCCATGCAGAGCAAGCCGTCCAGGCCATCGGACCGACCCGAACGGTGCCCGGCATCCGGGATCTCGGCCAGGCCGAACGGCAGCAGTGTCAGCATGGCGACACGCCCCGCCAGGGACTGGCTGATCCCGGCCATCAGGCCGAACTGCTGCGAGCCGGTCAAGACGAAGCGACCCGGGGCCCTCCGGGCATCCACCATGCCCTGAAGATACGAGAACAACGCCGGCCAGCGCTGCGCCTCGTCGAACACCGCGCCCTGATCGAACCGGGCCAGGAAGCCGCGAGGGTCCTCGACGGCAAAAGCGAGTTCCATCGGGTCCTCGAGCGAGACATAGGGCTTGTCGGAGAACACGTGGCGCACCAGTGTGGTCTTGCCCGACTGCCGGGGCCCGGTCACCGCAACCACCGGGAAGGCGCTCGCCACGCGGCGCACAGTCTCTTCGATGCGACGGCCAATCACCATGAAATATACATATTCAGCTTTAAAAGCTGAGATTGTATGATTCTTGTGGTGTCGAATGGACGCAGCGCATCGACACCTCGTCACCCGGCCGGGCGCCCTCCCGAAACACATCCGGCACCGCAGCACCTCCCGAGTCCCACAGAATCCGCGTCAGGGAGACACAGACGACGAGCGACGTCGCCGGTCGAGAGCGAGGCCATGACCACACCGACCCTGGAGGCCCTGGACGTCTGGGTGCTGCGCGCGCCCATCGACACGCCCGTGGCCAATGCCTTCGGCGCAATGACGAACCGGCCAGCCGTGTGGCTGCGGCTGCGCGCCAGCGATGGCGTCGTCGGCTGGGGCGAATCGTTCAGCAATTTCCCGCAGGTGGGCGCGGAACACCGCGCCCGATTGGCGACGAGCCTTTTCCGCCCGCTGCTGCTGGGCACCGACGCCACCGACCCCGATGCCGCGCGCGCGATGCTGGCGCAGCGCACGCGGCGCATGGCGCTGCAGTGCGGCGAGCCCGGGCCCTTCGCACAGGTGGCGGGCGCCGTGGACCAGGCGCTGTGGGACATGGCCGCGCGGCGCGCCGGCCTGCCGCTTTGGAAGCTGCTGGGCGGCCAACCACGGGTGCGCCCGTACGCCAGCGGCATCGGGCCCGACCAGGTCGTGCAGACCATGCAAGCCAAGGCGCGCGAGGGCTACCGCGCCTTCAAGCTCAAGGTCGGCTTCGGCGCGGCGCGCGACGTCGCCAATCTGGCCGCCGCGCGCGAGGCCCTGGGGGACGCGGTGGAGATCATGTGCGACGCCAACCAGGCTTGGTCGGCGCAGGAGGCCGCGCAGCGCATCGCCGAGCTCGCGCCCTGGCGGCCGCTGTGGATCGAGGAACCGATCGCCGCCGACGAGCCCCTGGACGCCTGGCGCAAACTGGCCGCCGCCAGCGCCGTGCCGCTGGCCGCCGGCGAGAACATTCGCGGCCACGACGACTTCGACGCGATGATCAACCACAGCGTGCTGCGCTACGTGCAGCCCGACGTCGGCAAATGGGGCGGGATCGGCGGCGGTCTGGAGGTCGCGCGCCGGGCCCGCGCCGCGGGCGTGGCCTACTGCCCGCACTGGCTGGCCGGCGGCGTGGGCCTGGCCGCGTCGATGCACGCGCTGGCCGGCGCCGACGACCCGCAGGGCTGGGCCGAGGTCGACGCCAACCCGAACCCGCTGCGCGAGCGTGTCTTCCCCTTCCCCATCGATGACGGCTGGGTGACGCTGGGCGACGTCCCCGGGATCGGGCTGGTGCCCGACCTGGACGCGCTGGCCTCGCTGATCGTGCAGACCTGAGTCATCCAGCCCCTGCATTCCGCAGGCGCGAACCACAGCGACACCGACACGGACACGGACACGGACACCGATACCGAGACCCACACCCACACCCACACCCACCTCGACACCGAGCCACGATCCCAGCCCACGGATCCGATCGATCACCCTCCCCGGGCCGACCCTCCCCCGCCGCGGGCGGTCTCATGCCGCGCCGAGGCGGCCCATCGAGCCCGCATACCGCCGCCCTGGACGCACGACCGCCATGACCGCTGCCGCACCTCACACCGATGCCCTGCCCGAAGACACCCTGGACGGCCCCGTCATCGGCCTGACCCGCGAAACCTCACGCCCCTGGTATGCGCCCCAGCCGGCGCGGCGCGAGCACGGGCCCAACGTCGTCATCGTCTACATGGACGACATGGGCTGGTCGGACCCGGGCTGCTTCGGCGGCGAGATCGACACCCCGCACCTGGACGCGCTGGCTGCGCGCGGGCTGCGCTTCAACCACTACACCTCGCACCCGATCTGCTCGGCCGCGCGCGCCGCGCTGCTGACCGGCATGAACGCGCACGCGGTGGGCACCGGCTGGCTGGCCAACAACCACGCGGGCTTCCCGGGCTACACCGGCTCGCTGGCGCTGGACGCGCCGACGCTGGCCGAAACCCTGCGCGCCGGCGGCTACGCCACCATGGCCGTGGGCAAGTGGCACAACACGCCCACCGCCGAGACCGTGCCCAGCGCCCCGCGCCACTCCTGGCCGACGAGCCGCGGCTTCGACCAGTTCTACGGCTTCATGGAAGGCGAGGCGCACTTCTTCTTCCCCGCCGCGATGATGAACGGCACCGAACTGGTGCCGGTGGACCTGTACCCGCGCGACTACTACACCACCGACGACTGGACCGACCAGTCGATCCGGATGATCAAGGAGCTGCGCGCCTCGGCGCCGAAGAAGCCCTTCCTGTTGTACCTGGCGCAGAACGCCGTGCACGGCCCGCTGCAGGCCAAGCCGACCGATCTGGCGCGCTACCGCGGCCGCTACGACGCGGGCTGGACAGCGGTGCGCGAGGCGCGCCTGCGGCGCCAGATCGCCATGGGTCTGGTGCCCGAGCACACGCGGCTGGCCGCCTCCGACCCCCGGGTGCCGCGCTGGGAAGACACGAACCCCGCCGACCGCCCCATGCTCGCACGCCACATGGAGGCCTATGCCGCGATGCTGGACTGCGTCGACCAGAACGTCGGCCGGCTGGTGGCCTTCCTCGAGCGCATCGGCGAGCTGGACGACACGGTCATCCTGTTCGCCTCCGACAACGGCGGCACCGACGCCGGCGGGCCGATCGGCATGTTCAACAACTACCGCCGCTTCATGGGCCTGCCGATGCCGCCGGTGGAGGAAGAGCGCGCCAACGCGCGCGACCTCGGCGGGCCGCGCAGCGCCTCGCTGTACCCGACAGCCTGGGGCGAGGTGTCGAACACGCCCTTCCCCTCCTTCAAGACCTACACCGGCGGCGGTGGCCGGCGCGTGTCCTTCATCGTCTCGTGGCCGACGCGCATCGCCGCACGCGGCGAGATCCGCACCCAGTTCGCGCACGTCACCGACATCATGCCGACGCTGCTGGAACTCACCGGGGTGCCGCCGCTGCCCGAGATCGACGGCCGGCCGGCGCGCCGCATGCACGGGGCGAGCTTCGCGCCGGTGCTGTTCGACGCGGCGGCCGCGCCCACGCGCCGCGAGCAGTACTACGAGTGCTGGTCCAACCGCGCCTACTTCCGCGACGGCTGGCTGGCGCGCTCGCTGCAGAAGCGCGGTGAGCCCATCGACCTGGACAACTGGACGCTGCACGACCTGCGCGCCGACTTCTCCGAATCGACCGACCTGTCGGCGCAGCATCCGCAACGCCTGGACGAACTGAAGGCCGCCTTCGACGCCGCGGCGCGCGAACACCTGGCCTACCCGCTGGACAACCGCGACCGCCGCGGCAAGTTCACCGACGGCCCGCCCGGTGACGAGGCCCGCTGGGACGCCCCGCGCACCTACCTGCCCGGCATGCAGACGGTGCACCGCGCCGACCTGTTCCCGCTGATCGCCAACCGCGACTACCGCATCGCCATGCGCTTTGCGCTGCGCGAGGCCGACCGCGGCATCCTGTGGGCCATCGGCGAGCCCAACGGCGGCATGGTGCTGTGGCTCGAGGACGGTCGCCTGCACCTGCACTACAACGCCTTCGGCGACCGGGTGACGGTCAGCGCCGCTGCACCGGCCCCGGGCACGCACGAGGCGACGCTCGACTACAAGATCGATGCCGCCGGCGTCGGCCACGGCCGCGTCCTGGTCGATGGGCGGGAGGTCGTCGCCTCGACAACGATGACGCCGCCGATGGTGCCCTACGGCATCTTCGAGGGCCTGGACATCGGCCTGGACCGCCGCGGTCCCGTGCACTGGGACCTGTACGAGCGCCATGGCGCCTTCGCCTACACCGGCGAAATCGTGGACCTGACGATCAGCCCCGGGCGCCGCCATGGTGTCCCGCCTCACGAAACGCAGGCCGCCGCAGGCGCCGAAATCACAGGAAAGCCTTGACACCCGCGGCCTGCTACGCTTAGATTGGCCTGATTTCCAGACCACCTGAGAAACCGTGCCGCGTCGCGGCCACCACCCCCTCACAAAGGAGACGGCCCCGTGAAC
>Ga0169931_10003221_pt1 | contig 26036 bp, 26 predicted proteins | sample Kivu_15m_20L_FD_129675 | JGI IMG/M metagenome (GOLD analysis project Ga0169931, IMG submission 129675) | Freshwater microbial communities from Lake Kivu, Western Province, Rwanda to study Microbial Dark Matter (Phase II) - Kivu_15m_20L... | ecosystem: Environmental > Aquatic > Freshwater > Lake...
CTTGAGTTTAAGTGATCTTGTAGTTCTAACTAGCGAAAATGAAGGCACCCCTGTTTCGCTAATTCAGGCTCAAATGGCCGGAATCCCAGTTCTCACGACTGACGTTGGATCAGCATCAGAGGTAATGATTAATGAGAAAACTGGGTTTTGTTCGAAGTATTCGGCTCAAGAGTTTGCCGACAAAATTGAACTTCTAGCTAAAAATGTTGGTATGAGGAACTCTTTTGGTGCTGCTGGTCAGAGCAATGCCAGAGACAAATTCGCTTTGAGCAGGCTGATATCTGATCATGCAGAGCTTTATCTCAATCTAATTCGACAATCCAAATCCTAGCTAAGAGATTTAAACTACTGGTATGCAAAAATAAGAATCAAGTTTTGGCCCCTTCTAAATGTTGTTCACATTCCTCTTTTCTTTTGAAAGGTTAAATGGTTAGTCTCGCTGATAATCACAACCTATAAATCAAGAAACTTTTAACAACTTATAAACTTTTTTTATACAAGCAAGTAATGTCCAAGTTATACTGGCAAAAAAAACAAAAGGTCCGCCTAATACTTCTTTCCTGATATCATGTTTCTCTTTGTAAACCTGAACGATACCTTTATCGGCGCGACCTCCAGGCTCTATCGACGCATAAACTGCCGGGACTCTAACTACTTTCTTGCTTTTCAGGATTCTGAGAACCATATCAAAGTCTCCAGCCAATGAGTAACAAACATTAAAACCACCTGCTGCTTGTAAAGCTTGGTTACGGAAAATCATAGCTTGATGACACCCACCGCGCCGGGAAAAAGCGAAACTAAATTTTGAGACTCTTCGGAAAGGAAGACTATAGATTTGGGCTGCCCCTTCAGAGTCAACTTGGTAGCCCCCAATTACAATCGCGGCATTATGCAGTTCCACTTCATTAATTGCATTATTTATGACTGAGCTGTCTTTAAACTTATCCCCAGCATTCATAAACCAGATAAACTTCCGAGATGTAACTTTGAGTCCTTCATTCATTGCTGCATATATTCCAAGTCCATGCTGCGCAACCACGTGAATTCGCTTATCGTTTAACTGGAGTTTGCGTGCATACTCAAGAGTATTATCTTTAGACTCTCCAACAATAATAATCATTTCCCAGTTAGAGAAATCCTGCTTCAGGAGACTTTGATAAGTTTTAGCCAGGCCAGATTCATGATCCCTAACAATCGTTATTACTGAAATTGTCACTACAAATTCCCTCTCCTGGCCAGAAACAGTCAAGTGAAACAAGTTTAACAGTACTAAGATTCGTACATGAAGCGAATAATGATAGTCACTAATTCTCTGTCAGGTGGTGGCGCTGAACGTTCAATGAACCTTCTAAGTAACGAGCTCACCAAGCGTGGCTGGCAAGTATTATTAATTCCAATCAATTCTGGTCCAAACGACAGAGTAGCTCCTATATGCGAAGTATTTCCTTTAAATCGCAGATGGAAAGATGGATTCTTGGGCACTGCTACGGCACTAAAGAAGTTCCATCGTATCGTAAAACTGTGGGACCCTGATATTTTGGTGCTAAATTGTGACTTACCAGAGCTTTTTGGTGCGTTTTTATTCGGTAATAATAATTTAGTTGCTGTTGAGCATTCAAGTTTTCCGTGGAACCAGCGACAAATGCTAGGAAAAATTGTCCGTAAGATTCTGTTGTTTCGTAAAGTAACTTGGGTCGCAGTATCCAACCACTTGAACATATGGCCCAGCAAAAGTTTACCCTCTAAAGTTTTGCAAAATCCTTTGGATTTTAAGGGTTATGTCAGAACTCGGGAACCTAAGAGTTCAATAGACAGACTGGTTTACATAGGTAGATTTAGTTCAGAAAAAAGACCAGAGATGGCTCTGAACCTTGCTAGGGTTGAATCCATAAGAATTGTCATGATTGGCGATGGCATTTTGCGAGAACAGTTAGTTAACCAAGCGAAAAACGAATTGATAAATTCTGTTTTTGTAGGGCATGTAGACGATCCTTGGTTAGAAATTCAATCTGGAGATTTACTCATTGTTCCCTCAGCATTTGAGGGAGATGGCCTTGTCGTATTAGAAGGGCTTCAGCAAAACGTACCAATGCTTTTGGCTGACATTCCAGACTTGCGTCGCTTCCGACTTCCCGAAAAAAATTATTGTACAAATCTCTCGGATTTTTCTTTGAGAATTAGCGATTTTAAGGAAAATCTTGAAGGCTTAAAAGTTCCTGTTGTTCTCACAGAACAACTTCTACTTGAACGAAATATAGATGTCATTGGCGCTCTTTGGGAATCCTTTCTAAAACAAAGGCTTTGTAATCAACTTATGTGAGTTTTCTTGAAGCAATTTCGGCCTTATCCGGAACTGCTAGAGAAAATTTCTTGTTTAGTATTTCCGGAACAAATAGAATTGTAATTCTTCGCAGAACTCTGGTACTCAGGATAAACCTTGTAATCCGTCGCAATTTAAATCGCGACATAACGTGAATGTCACCAAACGCAACATAATGATTGAAGTCAAGGATTTTCCGGAATTCCTCCATACCATCACGGGAGATAAAAGTTATGTGTTGGCCAGATTCCGGCAAATAGTACCACCAAGATCTTGTTGCAGGATCTGGTGGAGGAGTGCTAACAACATTAGTTGTGAATATAAAATATTGTTTATTCTGAGAAATAGTCTTGTACGCATCTATAGGACTGACCAAATGCTCAAAACATTCAATTGATGTCATAAAAGTTGCAGGCTCTTTTAATTGCAATTGAGTTGACTCAAACCCTATTGCATGCTCAGCTTTGGAATATCTATCGTAACTTAGCACTCTAAAGCCTTGATCCCGTAGTAGTCGAGTAAGTAGACCCGTACCACCACCCCAGTCAATTCCCGTTGAGCCCTTTTTACCTTCAAGAAATAAAAGAGTAGCAATCAACCTACTCGCACTTAAACACCTTGAGACCAATCCAGTATCTAGATTTGAAATGGCTTTAGAGTGAGTCCTTTCTATCCAAACAGGATTATCCACCTGAATGCTTGAACATTTCAAACACATTGAATATGTAGCAGTAAAATCTAGAATTCTAGATGTAGAAAAGTAAGTCATTTTGCCCATACAACACCTGCATCGCTCAATTGACCTTGCGGGACGAAACTCTGAGTTCGGCAAATGGCTCTCCTCTCCAAGGAAGTTGACTAATTGGATTGACCATAATTGTATTTGCTAGCATGGCATTTGTATCACAGGAAATTGCCACAAATCGCAGAAATTATCAAGCGTATTCTCGGAACTACTTTGTTACACTATAAATGCTTTCACCAACAGTTTTGAGGGGGTAGAATTTTGGCGAAATATCAAAGGCGGCCTTATGGTTTTAACCGAGCCTTGGTGGTTGGAACTGCGCGGAACGCAGCTGTCAATGTCGTCGCCGACCTCTTGAGAATCGTTAATTCTCTTGATGCCATTATCCCTACTCTTGGGTTTGTAGTTGAGTCAGATTCCGATGATGCGACTGTTAGCTTGCTGGATGATTTATCAAAAAGTGATTCGAGAATTCGATTTATATCCCTTGGCCAACTAGCTTTCCAAATTCCAGACAGAATCGGTCGTTTGAGGCACTGTCGAAATGCCTATGTCCGCGAAATTCGAGAAAATCCCGATTACGCGACGTGTGACCTAGTAATTGTCGCCGATCTCGATGGAATCAACACAAAAATCAACGCAAAGTGTTTGGAACGGGCACTGAGTTCAGAAATCCAATGGGATGCTATGGCAGCAAATCAAAGTGCCCGCTACTACGACATTCTTGCCCTACGACACCCACTATGGTCGCCAAATAATTGGGTTATGGAGGCTGAGTGGCTTGCGCAATTCCTGGGAGAAAAAGCGGCTAGGAGACATTCGATGGCAGATCGTATGATTCGAATTCCTTCTAAACTTCCACCGATACAAGTCGATTCGGCCTTCGGAGGTCTTTGTATATATAAAAGATGGATATTCGACGAGTGTGACTATTCAGAAGATACCCCGGAAGCGGCTGAAGAGATTGACCATGTCACTCTTCACCGAAAGGCTCGCATAGCCGGGGGAAGAGTATTTATCCATCCAGGATTAATTAATTCAAATTGGACGGCTCATAGTTTAAATGGATCTAGGTTCATAAGAGTTACAAAGTCTATAGCTCATACTTTTCCATTTACAATGATTTTACCAATGTTGAGGAAAGTCTCACTTCAAATGGCCAAGCGAACCTAATTTCTCGAGATTTTTCATGATTCCAACTTAATATCATTTTCAACCATCATTACAATTAGTTCTTGAAAAGAAACTTTTGGCCTCCAGCCCAATTCCACGGCAGCTTTTGTCGCATCCCCCCAACTGTTTTCTATTTCCAATGGGCGAACAAGTTTGGCGTCCGTTTCAATATATTCCATCGGGTCCCCAGTTAAGCCAGCAGCTAGCAATGCTGTAGCTGCAAAATCAAATACGGAATGTGTCTTACCACTAGCGATAACATAATTCTCAGGGCTTTCATTTTGAAGCATTAACCACATCGCTTCGACATAGTCACCCGCAAATCCCCAATCTCGCCGAGGGGTAATTGAGCCCAACACCATCTTCTCCTTTTTTCCAGTGGCGATCCGTGCCACCTCCCTAGAAATCTTTCGCGATACGAATCTTTCACTTCTTAAGGAGCTTTCATGATTAAAAAGTATTCCACAAGAAATAAACATTCCGTATGCATTTTTGTACATCTGGCATGTCTGGTGAGCAAAGAGTTTCGAGACGGCATAAGGAGAAGCTGGATGAAATTCAGATTCTTCATTCTTTCGATTGACAGTGCTGTTTCCGAACATCTCTGAACTGGATGCCTGATAGAACTTAATATTATTCATAGACTTAATTTTTCGTAGGACTTCAAGAATTCGAACCGGCGCTATAGCTGTAATTTGTGCGGTCTCAAAAGGGTGATCAAAACTAAATCTAACCGAGCTTGCTGCAACTAAGTTGTAGAACTCATCAGGTTGCACTTCAGTAATCACGTCAGAAAGAGCCTTAGAATCATTGAAATCAACTGCACGTAACTCAACTTGAGATACGTTTTCCGTCCAATCAATATCAGGTCTCATTCGATCAGGAGAAACGAGACCAACGACGCGATACCCTTTTTCTAATAAGAGTTTGGAAAGAAAGCGTCCGTCTTGGCCAGTTACTCCTGTAATAATTGCAGTCTTCATAGCGTGTAAATCCTAGTCCTTAGGCTCGAACAACTACCCATCTGTACAGGCTTGAGGTCTTGGGAAACCTACTTGAAAACTCACTTCTTAATTGTTGCAGAATTTTTACTCGATAGTGGTTTTCTTCCATCCAGCAATCCGCTTTCTCATCTCTAATATTTGATGATGGAATTGTGAGAAGTTGGAAAGAAGTCTCAATCTCTCTCGGCAACCACCACGGTAAATTTACATCTTTTGTATGAGTTGCTCCTTCACCGAAACCCACATTGAGAACTAAATTTGCGTTTGGGACAACCGTCAATCTTCTGCGCTTCCAATTCGAGTACAACCACCGATAATCCCAAGCGTCGTATTTCCCATTCGCTGTATCTCCAAAAACCTTCAGCCAATACCTCCTTGACCTCCAGTTCCAAAAATTATACGGGAATCTAAAATCTTGGATGGGAAAAATATCCAAATCTTGCAGGTAATCACCCCATCGATCACTCCAAGTGGCCCAGCCCCAACTGCTGGTAAATGCACTGAATCGAATCGAGTCATCTTTTTTAGTTAAATTGGATTCAGGGACGAAATTCGTTCCCGCAATAGAACCCACTCCCGTGTTTTCTTCAAACTTCTCAAGCATTTCTGTTGCGTATGACAGAAATACATTATTCACTCGTACATCATCTTCCAAAATTATGAGAGCTTTTTCTTGTTTGAATCCCCAACTTATCGCTTCGGTAATTCCTCTGAAGGCACCTAGATTCTCAGTTGAAACTCGAACAGATGCCAAGTCATTCAAATAACGGTCTGCAATTGCCACACATTTTTGTGATGATTCAGCATTAGTAAAGTCACCCTTCTTTGGGACATCTAGTGAGAGGTAAATCTTGCATCCCATCTCCAATAATGACTCTAGTTGTTCTTCAAGTAACTTGGGTCTATTAAAGCCAGTAACTAGAACGGGAGCAAATGAACTCATTTCGGTAGCATACCTTGCTTGTTAATCGGACTTCTGAGAAACCCAAAATTCCTCACGGTTCCCATATTAGATTGCCTTGTAATTGCATTATCTAAAGAATTGACCAATGGATTTGTTATGTAAAATTACCTGACAGAGGGTGAAGTCGCGCCGTGTCGGGGGACCAAAGATCCTTGTGTGAATCAATTTCCGCTTTTGCAGTATAGAAATAACTAGGTCTGACTATATGAGATTTGGGTGCGGTACTCAATGCAGCACCCCACCACGAAAAGGTGGAGTTTGAGCAGACAAACGCCTTACATTGTGAGAGAACTATAAGGTTTTCCGCTGGAGTCGTGTACTTGGGTGGCGAAATAACAACTCCCCTAGCGGTCAGTGTTGGAAAAAGTTCGCTAAGGCGATCTGGTTCATCTGTGAAAAAATAGACTTTAGATTTATTACCTTGGATGGACTTCAGATACTCAACTCCAGAAAGAAAATATGATTCAGTGGGTATGACTTTATCTCCCAACGCAACGTAATCACCTAAACGAATGTGAACCCCTATAGATTTGGTATTTCCTATTTTTTCGATTATCTCTTTAGACCAAGAAGTCATAGGTGGGTTTAGTTTTCCAAATAGTAAATTCGGGTTGACCCCAAGAAAAAATTTAGGAGACATGAAGAAACCAAAAATTCTATTTAGTTCTTTTGCATTTTTCCAAGTCCCATTTTCAAAATCGCCTTCTAACCCAACTCCGATTGCTTGTCTTATCGACTTACTCAACTTTGAGATTATTCTTTCCATCCGTCCATCTCTCGGAGTATGTGAACGATCGACCCTTGTAGCAGCAATAGCTTTAAATTGAACTATGTCTATCTTTCTTTTTGTTAGGTAGGCAGGACTATTTCGGTTTAGGAGTCTTGGGTTTAGAAACCAATTAGTATTGATTAAAAGTTCGCGTTCTGTTTCCTTGGCCAGTCCCGCACCTGCCATGTACTGGAACATCTGGTTTCCAAGTCCTCCAGAAAGGTGGACTACGACTTCGTTTTTAGACAAATTCCCAACCTCTCTGCCAGAAGATATTTTCAGTTCTACTGAAAGTTATTTACGCATTTCTTGCGACTCAATCTGACTGCTTATCCACAAGTAAGTGCTAGAAAGGCCTTCCTCAAGACTCATCATAAAATCCCAACCCAACTTCTCTCGAATTAGGTCATTAGAAGAAGTCCTGCCCCGAACACCCGTTGGCGCGTCGAGTTTGTATTTTCTACTGAAGGACTTCTTCGCAATCTTGCCCACAATGTCCACTAGTTCATTAATAGTGACCATTTCTTCTGATCCAATATTTACTGGTCCTTGGAAATCAGAATCCATTAATCTACGAGTAGCTTCGATACATTCATCGACAAACAAGAATGATCTAGTCTGTTTCCCATCTCCCCAAATCTCAATCTCACCTCCGGACTCTGGAAGTCTGGCTACTTTTCTACATATTGCTGCTGGGGATTTTTCCCTTCCCCCATCCCATGTTCCCTCAGGACCGAAAATGTTGTGGAATCTGGCAACAGCTATCGGAATCTTGTAGTTTCGGTTGTAAGAGAAAAACAATCTTTCACTAAATAGTTTCTCCCATCCGTATTCACTGTCTGGATTTGCGGGATAGGCACTAGCCTCTTCGCAATGTGGATTATCTGGATCCATCTGATTTTGTTCGGGATATATGCAGGCGCTACTGGAATAAAAAAATTTTGTACTGTTAGTTTCGAATTGACAATTTAACTCGGCTTGAGATTGAAGTATGTTCAAATTTATAGAGGCAGAATTAAACATAACATCAGCATCATTCTCGCCGGTGAAAATGTAGCCGGCTCCTCCCATATCTGCGGCATACTGATAAACATGGTCGAAGTGTTGTCCTGGTACAGGGAGTTCTAATGATCGGATGGCATTCTCTCGGAGTCTCAGGTCTAAAATTAGAAATTCATCTGCTGTCGTTTCAGAGTACTCAGGATACTTTAAATCAACACCGCGTACCCAATATCCTTCACTTTTGAGTCTCTTCACCATATGGCTTCCAATAAATCCACCTGCACCTAGCACCAATGCTTTTTTCATAACTAAACATCCTTTCAATTAGATCTAGGTTTAATTCTTGCCTTGGAAGATAGTGCCGACAGAATTGCTTAAAAAACTCTTTAAATTCTCGATGACCTGTATTCGGTAATGCCGTTGTGCAAAGAATAGGGCCTTTACTTTCTGTTTTAGACTTAAATCATATGTAGTCTGGCGCAAATACAATGCATCCCCCCAACCTCTTCTAAGAACCCATCGCGTTGCCACCCTCACAAAACCTGCATTTTCGAGGAAAGTGTCCAAAGATTTTACCATTGTGCACCCTAAATAGACTTCTTTGCGATTGACCTCGGTGTAGATGACATCAACCGCATATAGATTTTTTCCTAACCCTTTTAACGCCATCCCTTCAGCGCCTTGTATATCTAGATTTACAAAATTTGGGGTTTCCTTTTCGGTGAGAAGGGAGTCTAGTCGACGAGTTGTGACTTCGATTTCTTCGGTATACAACACTTCTGGATAGTCCTCTGTATGTGTTCCAAAGGCCAGCAAGCTTGATGATTGAGAATTCGACGCCAATTTGAATTTCATTTTAATTCCATTCTCACTCCAGACTGCCGCATTAATGACAGAGTGTCTTTTTGCGTCTAATCTGTCTTGTAGATTTTTTGCAAGAAGAGGCTGAGCTTCGACCCAAACTACGGGTAACCATCCGAATTTTTCATAATCGACGGCCTCTTCTCCCTGATGTGCTCCCACATGTAGGACGCCATTGGGGTTCACTCCCCAAACGCTGGAAAGTTCTTCTACTTTCATTAACATGGGCTGAGGTTACCTCTACTGTTTTGCACAGCGCAATTGACACTTCGCATTGAATGTCCTCATAGTTCAAAGGTATTCTTCCAAATGTCACGGCGAATGAATACTGTATTTATACAATCTTTGTATGCAATCTCGTATTCGGCAGAAATAATCATCTGGCCTAGCAACGCATCGGACTTGGCATTTGACCTTATATGCGGATGTGTGTCCGTAATTTCAACTATTAACATTTTGGGGCGCCATTTCGCAAGTGTGAAACCCGAGAAAACCTGTGCCTCAAAACCTTCCACATCCACCACAAGTAGATCAAAACCCTCTTGAATTTGGTGATTCCTGATGAAAGTGTCAAGGGTTTGAGTTTTTAACGTCATTTGAGATGAAGTAACAATCGATCTAGCCCAATCCGTATTCTGGTACTCCATATTTAACTCCTGGTTGGCGGTAGTAAGTTGACCGCCTAAATTAAATGAAACTTCCTCGCCATCCGTCGAACCAATCGCAATTTGATAGACCGAGACTTTTCCGTGTTCTTTATGATTCAAAACACATGCGGCTGCGAAGTCCGGGATAGCCTCAACCAAAAATCCTGTCCAACCCCTTGCAGCTAGTCCCCATGTGTTACTGCAACTTACTCCATCATTTGCGCCAATTTCTAGGAAAAGGCCATCTTCTCTTTTCCCTAAAAAAAGTTCAAAAATTGAACTTAAGTATGGAATTTGGCAGGAAATCTGTTGCTCGTAATACTCCTCTAAATTAACCTTCTTTTTACGGCGACGTGCCAAGAACGACTTCACATACAATGCATTTTTCATGAGTTGCATTAATTCCCACCTTTGCGGCTGATAGCGAAGCTCGAAAATCGATACTGAGCAATGGTATTGCAATATAAGTCCGTTTGGACTCAAAATCCGTCCTTCATGAGTAAGGGGCGTCTGTCTCTAATTCCAGCGAGTAAAAACTGAATCAAAACGAAGAATGGAATCGATAGTATCTTCAGGAATAAGCGAGCTGAGGGTCTCGAAAAAGAAAGTCCATCGCTTGTCTCCCGCTTTCCACACAGGAATCTTAGGATGTTAGTGAACAATTTCCGTTTAACGGATTTTGTCATTCTTACATTTCCTCGGTAGAAACCAAGTAGTGCATTGACACTGGATTCCAAAATGTTGGTGACTGGAACGCTGTTGATAAGTTTATTTAGGGAGATGCTATTAACATCATGAAATTTACGGTAGTTCTCAAGTTCCCTGACCAGGTATTGGTCAATATACGGTACAAAGTTCACATGTTCTAAGTAATCCTCGTCAGCCTCAGCCAGAAAAGTCGTCGACGTCAAGAGTCGCGGGGCTTCTTTATGGATATAGAGGCTTAGTGTTACATGAGGGAAATTTGAAGAGAAGTCGCAAATCTCATTTATCTCTGACATTCTGTCAAATATCGGTGCCATCTCTAAAACGACCCCAGTCATTTTTGGCCATGAAATCAACGATGCCAAGAGCGAATAATCTGAATTTTGCATTGATAAATCTGTTTTCGCAATTAGCGGAGTATTATAGTCAAAAGGTGGTTGGGAGAAATTATAGAGCGCCACTGATGGTCGTTTCTCGATTAAATCTACACAAACTTGTTTAATCGCACCGGCGCAGAGTTTGTCGTCGTCTGATAGAAACATAATCCATTCTGAGGTTGATCTATTCAGACCAGCAGCAATATTTCCTGAAAATCCCAAATTTTTAGCATTTCTGAAATAGCCGAATTTTATTCCACATTGAGAAGCCTTCTCCTGGGCGCGAGCACACACTTGAGGCGTTTCATCCAAGGACCCATTGTCACCCACCAAAACAAAAACTTTAGACTCTAAACTCTCTTTCTTTATCTCACTAAATAGGTCCATCAGGGACACCTCTAAGCGACAAGCTCGATTGAACGACGGTATGAATATGGTTAACGTGAAGACTTTCATCCTCTCAAATTACCATGTGTGAGGTTAGAGAAAGCGATTTCTGGATTGGCGAGAGATTTGGTCTGGGCCAATCTATAATCAGAGGTAAATGGTATTGTTTAAGTGTGAAGTTTTCGTTAAACGGTGCTAATCTCGGTGAGCGGCAGAGTCAAGATCTTGAGGATACTGCCGAGGAAATGGAATCGTGAAAATCTTGATTAGTCCTCAAGGATGTGCTCGAATGATATATTGCAGTACCCAGATTTGAGAAAATTCTGATGAATGAAATGCATGTTCATTCCGAATCTACTTTCGCATCTAATTCGATTACCAAAGAACCTAATGTTCATTTGTTGCTTTCAGTTTTTTTGACAAACAAAACTCTGTACGGGGCAAACTTCTATGGTGATTTAGCCATTGCAAGTAATAAGTTAGACCAGTTTCTTACTACGCTACACTCTATTTCTCAACTAAATTTAGTCACCCAGGACTTTTATATCTCTTTCGACGAGGAATACTGCTGGGCTCAAGACTTAGTCAATGTCTCAATTACGCGTGTATTCCCCAACGCACGAGTGTTGAATTACCGCCTCGATTCATTTGATTCTTGGCAAGATGCTTCGGCTCTAATCCCAAAAGATACTGATGTTATTTTGCTAAAAACCAATCATGATCATGCATTTGTATCAGAATCCGTGCCAGCATTTGAACGATTCGTGCGCGATATAAATACGTTCGGCGACCGTTACATCGGCGGAATCACTCATTGGCCGGAGATGGTATCTCGTCTTGGCCAACATTGGGCAAAGAGCTCCGCTGGAGATACTTGGAATTTAGTTGCGGAAACAAATATGACAATTGGGACTTGCTTGGTCTCGAGGTCCCTGTTTCTTGAATGGTGGAAGGTTGACTTCACTGAAGGAAAGAAAATAGTCAGGCCCGACAATCCCTTTGGGCCGAGTGTATCTTTCAAAGAATGCCCGTTCCTAGTGCCTTCGACAGAATTCTTCAGGCACTTAGACGGATATGGGCACGTTGGAATTACTTCACCCTCTGCGAAAGCTCTGCGCGGGTGTTGTACTTTCAGTCAAAATGAAATTACGCATCGTGATTGGGTTCGTGGTTTCTTTTCTCGTCATCAGTTTAACGCAGATCTTCCATCGCTACCATCCATGGAGCAAGGGGGGTCGTTCAGGAAAAACGTCGAACTGGCATTGCTCTCTACTTCGCATAGGATAAACTTGAGGACCATATACAGAATCACAAAAACTACTCACTCCCGCAAGAAAGTGCTCCGATTTCTCTTGCTGCTATTATCACTTTCAACAAATCGGTATTTTCTTGCAAAGACTCCAGCCTCGATAGGCATTTTTACTCGTGTTACTGTTGCAAATTTTTATCGGAAAATGCAAGCAAAACATACCATGTTACCGCCGACATTACGGGATCTCGCAGACGGAATTCGCTCGAGGTTTCCTAAATAACTTCTGGTTCGTGCGTGCTGAATTGCCAAATTAATGTTACTTAGTGTATGGCAATCTCAGATTCCCTAGGATTTTTGGACACGAAATCTTCAAATACCAATCTCGTCATGTTCTCAAAGGACCATCGATCTACAAGTCCATACTTTTCCTTTAACCATGATATTCCTTCAGTCACGAGTAAGTATTTATTGATTTCCAATGGCTCTGTTTTCATTAAGTCGGAAAAATTCAGAAGATAATCTTCCCTTTCATGCACTTGAATTAGCGAACTAACTCCGAAGGCTTTATTATTTCCATAAATTCGAAGAGCGAGTTCCACGAAAGACAAATAGCCTCGAAAATTTTCATCATCAAAGATTCGAACTCGGTCACCTTCTTGGAAAACACGAACGAAATCAGATTGAAGAAATATGGGACCTTCTGGAATTTTCCAGGCAATTCCCAATCCAGATTCAGGAACTAGGGATAGATAGGGACTATTTGTCTCTAGCGGACACACGGCCACGACACTTGGATACTGTTGTAATTGCACGAGTAACTTTTCAAAATGAAAGGTATCGATTTCTGTGTCTACAGGTAGGCAAAGAACCCAATCTGCCTTCGAATCTGCTATGGCTTGTCCGAGGCCCAAATTGTACCCTCGATTAATACGCAAACCTTTAGAGATGATGCCGGGATCCTTAGGAGTTAATGTAGCGTTTTTGCTACGTAAACTCGGAGATGAACTTGCGTCAACAACGAAAATGTCATTTACTCCCCTCAACTTCAAATCGGCGACTAATGAATCACACACATCTCCTAAATTTCGATTGAGAATCACAACTGAAAGGCGGGTTAGACTCATTTGGCGTAACCGAACGGCACTAAATATCTAAGTAACGAAGTTCTGAGTGTGTCAATAACCAGGGCATGTGCGTCAATGCCCCTTGCTTTAGCTAAGCTGAATAGTTCCATTCTCCACTCCTTGCACCACTCATCGGAAAAATGATAATGCCCCGCAATACGGACTTTATCCTCATCAGTAGCTTGCGAATCGGGCAACATCCATTTTTGCCACCTATTTCCAACTAATACTCTCTCACTGAATTCAATAATAATCTTTTCATTTTTCAATTGTTGGGCAATGCCGAGTAGTATTTGAGTTTCAGTGACTCCAAACTCAGGTGCAACATTGGCTGCATGAATACCAAATCTCGGATGCCAACGTATTGCCTCATCCGATATATAGTCTGCATTATGCTCCTTCAACCAAATTCTTTCTGCTGAGCACACATTCAATACCATAGGTACGTGAACACTAGCTGGAAGCAAACCCTTCGAATCCAATTGATTATCAAAGTTTCCGACATTTCGAAGCTCCTGCACTTTTGTTCCCGTTTGCTGTACAAAAAATATTGGTCGGGGTAATTTCCGAGAATCTAAACCGCGAAGTATTAAACGTAACTCATCAGCCGCTTGAAAGAGGTCTCCAGAAGCAAATTCTTGTTCTTCTGTACCAATTTCATAGGAGATCTCCTCGGTTTTTATTGATTCACAGAATTCCACAAGTTCATAGACAACATCGTGAACATCCATCTTTGATAAACCAAATTTAAGACCTAAACTAGGGTCAATGTGGATAATCTGAAATCCAGCCGAGATGTCCGCCTGCAAAGAAATTTTGACACTTTCCATTTCTTGCATGAGTGTCTTTTCGCTACCGTCTGAATTTTTTGATGGTATCTGCCATGGTCCACAATGGTCTCTGCTTAAAATTACATTTGAACCCTTATCCCGATTCTTAACGTAGCGAGCGAATTCTTCGGTGGACCAGTTTTCAACATAGCCTTTCCCCAGCGTCTCGCACTCAACCTGGCGGCGACTTGGAATCAGTGCGATTGGTAGTTGGAATATGTTCGCAAGTTCGATGACAACATCAACACAATCTTTAGACATTGGCCCGGCCCCAAGAAAGGTCGTACCTCGTCCGTCAATCAATCGACTAAGTTTATCTACTTGTGAATTCATATTCCCACAAATGTAAATTATAATTTTCCCAGAGCAGAATATCTAGAGCCTCCGCCACTGCGCCACAACCTGACTCTGCCTGTAAAACAAAATCCACTCTCGCCTTAAATGCAGGATGTGCATTAGAAGGTGCAAAGGACTTCTTGACCATGGCTAGCGACGGGATATCCGAAAAACTGTCCGCAATAAAAGCGGTTGTTTCTTTTTCATAGTTTTTAGAAATCCACTGGGCTCGATTCTCCTCAGAAACAAGATTGCAGGTCAATCCCATATCCAAAGCTCGTAGATTGGTAATGTTGAGGCCTTTAAGATCTGCAGTAATTAATTCAATCTTAAAAAAATTCAAGCAAATTTTAACTGCGTGCCCGTCGTGACTCCCAAATCTTTTCAAGTATTTTCCGTCGCGCGTATACCAAAAAGAACCGTCCGTTAAGACGCCGTCGACGTCTAAAAGTATGCTCTTAATCAAGGACGCACCAATCTTCCCGCCTTTTGGGTTCTCTCTCTTGCGCGATGCTACTGTCTTGAATCAGATTCCACCACTTAACACCCTAATTTACAAGCCGTAACGTCAAGAGCTCTCCCATTATATGTTTGATGACCATGCCGAGTAAAATTCTTGACTGTTTAAGCAACTGGTAGAAACGCACCAATTTATAAAACAACCTGGAAAAATGGCCCCTCGTACTAAGATGCTATATTCTGACGCTTCACACACCTTGCGGTCGAAATCTGATAAAGAGGAGAAAAGTATGGAATTTCCCTTCAAAGAGGCGAAAAGAATAGACAAACCGTGGGGTGAAGAAATTTGGATTTCGGACGGGGTAAGGATGCCTTATGCCCTCAAAAGAATCACTTTCAAGGCAAATAATCGTTCAAGTCTGCAGGTTCATGAATTCAAAAATGAAACCAACTTTGTTTTGGAAGGCACCGGAAAATTTCAAATTAGTAACGTGCATTTTGATTGTAAAGCTTTTCTCCAATCTGACAACCCCGAGGAATTGGTTAGACAAGCCCTCACTAATATAATTGAGGTCGACATAAAGGCTGGAGATGTGATTGATGTTAAAGCTGGACAAATCCATCGAGTGATTGCCATAACCGATTTAGTGTTTATTGAGGCCAGCACTCCAGAGTTAGACGACGTGATTAGATTAGCGGATGATGCAAACCGGAGCCATGGTAAAATTGAGAGTGAACACTCTTGCTGATGTTGTAGTTTCTACTGCGGGATTTGGATCTCGTATGTGGAAGGTAAGCCCGGATCTGCACAAGTGCTTGTTGCCCTATCAAGATAAGCCGATTCTCTGGCATATTATTTACCAAATTCCTAAGAACTTGAATTTGGCAATTATCCTTGGTCACAATTCTCAACAAGTGCGCGACTTTTGTTCAATCTCGTTCCCAGAACGTAATATTCAATACGTTAATGTGGACGATTGGACGTCTGAACTAAGTGGCACCGCGTACTCATTAACTTGTGCGAAAGATGCTCTTAAAGAGACTTTTTGGTACCTACCCTGCGACGGTATCTTCACTGAAGATATATTTAATAACTCCTCAAACCAGGAAGAGTACTTTGTCAAGGAGATAGTCCCAGACGTGACGCATGTCTACACTACCTTCTCGATCGCTGATGGCAGAATTAAAGAATCTTTCCAGAAACTTCGAAATGTATCGGGAGTTTACGCTTTTACTGGAATAATGAAGATATCTAATAGAGACAATTTTTTTAATAGGCTTCTTAATACTGATAGCTCGGAATTCACTGCCTCTATTATGAATGGGTCAGAGGTCAGACATCTAGAGTCCTGGATGGATCTTGGAAATCCACAGTCATACGAAGAAGCCCTCAAAAAGTCAATGCCTTTTGATTTCAGCAAAACAGATGAATATACATACATTTTAGGAAATCAGATAATTAAGTGGTGGCCGGACAAAGAGATTCCTCAGTTAAAGATGAAAAAGGTCCAGAACAAGCCTGCTGTCTTCCCGAAAAAAATCAGTGCAGTTGGACAATTTCTTCATTATGAAAAATCAATCGGTGACTCATTATATAAAAACATTGATGCAAATATTTTTGATGACCTCCTTAACTGGCTCAATTTGAATCTCTGGACTCGAGCAAACATAGATATATCGTCGGATTGTATAGAGTTCTACAAAAAGAAGACTCTAGCAAGAATTGCATTACTCGAATCGAGGTTAGTAACCGATACATATCACCCAAAATCGGTGAATGGGATAAAAGTTAAAGATTGGAGCGTCTACCTTGAACAACTGGACTGGGATGCATTAGTTTTGAATTCTGTGACTTCTGTTACTCACGGAGACTTACAATTCGACAATATAATCCATGACTCGACAGTTGGCTCATTTGTACTAATTGACTGGCGACCAGTTTTTGGCAAGCAATATGTTTTGGGCGATCTCTATTACGATTTAGGAAAAATGTTAGGTGGAATTCGCCTTAACTATCTGGAAGTCAAGAGAAATAATTTTGAATTTCAGTCAAGCCCTGAAGGTGTGACTTTAAATATTCCAAAAGCAAACGAAGCGGACACTTTGGAGAGAGTTTTGAAGGAATTCGTTGAGCGGGAAGGACTAGATTGGAGACGCGTGCAACACTTAGTTCCTCTAATCTATTGGAATATGTCACCGTTGCATCAAGAACCATTTTCTAATTTCCTTTGGTGTCTAGGGCTCTACTATTTCGAGAAGTTAGATCAAAATCTTGGATAAATATATGAGTCTGGCAAGGTTTCCTGGCAAAACAGGAGAGTTCTTTTATAATAACTTTTTCTTGCACTACGGACTCGATGCCAGTTATGTAGCCAGAAAATGTATAAATCTCGAGAGGGAGTTGGGACTTTTAAGATCTGGTGAATACTGTGGAGCGAGCATTACCATGCCATTTAAACAAGAAGTGATCGGTTACCTAGACTACACGGCCCCAGATGTAACCAAATATGGAGTTTGTAATACGGTAAAGCAAATCCATGGCAAATTATTTGGATATAATGCAGATCTTTCAGGAGTTGAATGGGTCATAAACCAAATCCCACCGGACCTCACGGTTCAAGTTTTGGGTGATGGTGCAATGGGAAGAATGTTTGCAAAAGTGTTGCATGACCGAAAATATGCGGTGTCGATTTATTCTCGCAAAAAATTAAACTGGGACGAACGCCATGTTCCTGTTTCTGTGATCATTAATGCGACAGCCTTGGGAACCCTCGATCAGGCAAGCCCACTTGATCAGTTAAGCGAACACGTGCTAATTGTTGATTTAGCCCTCAAAAAGGGTTCTCTCGCTGACCAGGCGCGAGCCAATAAAATTGAGTACCTATCAGGATTAGAATTTTACAAACAGGTTTTTCAAAAACAATTTGAGATTTATACTGGAATACTCCCCAACTTAGAATATTTCGACGTATTAAAAAAAGGTATGCAGTCCACCTAAATTACTAAATTTATTTTTTAATCGCGAAATATGTGGTAAATACAAACGCTTCATCTCGTTCAGAGTATTTCTTGATTTCGATTGGACCTCTTGGTGTTAATCGGTATATCTTAAATCCTGCATCTAGAAAAAAGTACCAAAAGTCCTGAAAGAAGATTCTAGTGTCGATGTCAGTTCCACCGAATTCAAATTGAATTACTTTCACTGAACTCAATAAATGCTTGCCACCCTGTAATACTTCGAATTCGTGTCCCTCAACGTCAATTTTCAAAATGTTGGGAATGACGCCTGGATGCTCAAGCTTCCAATAATCAAGAGTTGTCACGTCTACTTCCTCAACATTTGAGAATACTACATCCTGATGCTCTAGCCTGCGCTTTGAAAGACTAGCGAGCGGGCTCTTTTCAAAATTTGAAAACAAATTTGCTTTCCCTCTCGAGTTCCCTACAGCTGTTTTATAAAAATAAACTTCACTAAAATTCCTAAGGTTGAATTTTAGAAGCGCGAAAGTACTTGAGCTAGGTTCGAATACATGCACTTCTGAAGATGGGTCTTGGTGTTTCAAGGTCGACGCCCAAGCCCCTTTGTTTGCCCCTATATCGAGCGCGACAATTCTCGAAAGCCTTATTTGTCGTTTTAGCCAGATTAGTATTTGAATTTCGTTACTAATCCCACCGTCCCATCCTTTGCCAAGACCAATCTGGCCGATAGATTCCAGAATTTGAAGCGCCCTGAAAGGCAGCCACCTTGCGGCTAGAAAGGAGATCCGACTTTTTAATCGCACTTTACTCTGAATGCCCAAGTCAGCCTCACCCCATTTAAAAAATTTCAGCATATTGTTAAGGGTATCAGCATTTAACAGAAGGCTCTTTGAACCACCTCTGCTTTATGCCAATTTTGAACTTCTTCCAAATTTTTCCGATTCTGCGGGGTATTCGCCCCTCAGAATAAATTTCATGAACTAAGTTAAGCCTAAGTTTTGAGACAAAACTCTTGGATTTTAAGCACCAAATGTATATTTGTGGCCAATAGGAATAAAAAGGGAAATGTGTAATAAATTTGCTAGCAGCTTTCTACAATTACTGACACGTAGGAAAGGCTCATGTACGAGAAAATTTCTCACTTGATAGACTGGTATCTGATCACACAGAGCTTTACAGACAATTTATCAATCAATCCAAGTCTTAGCCCAGAGCTCTAACATAAACATTGGCCAAATCAAAGAGTCCAGCTCTAGTCCTCTCTGATGATTTTCTAGAATCTCTTCTACTCTATTGAATTGATACCAGCCTCTGGATCGACTTCTTTCATCAAGAAGAACCTCAAGGACCATATCTTTTAGATCCTGCCTTAACCACTTAGCTCTTGGTATTCCAAATCCCATCTTTGGTCTATCTATAAGTTTAGGAGGAACAAAACCACGAACTATTTCACGCAATATGTGCTTGTTTTCTACTCCACTAATTTTGTATTTGGCAGGAATAGATAAGCCAAATTCAACAACTCTATAATCAAGAAAAGGAGATCTGACCTCAAGGCTATTTGCCATTGATGCCATATCAACTTTATACATTAAGTCGCCTGGAAGATAAGTCTTTAAGTCCATCTCCTGCATTTTTCTGACTCTGTCGTGAGTCGGAATTGAATTCCAAATATTTAAAAAGTCACCACTGTTATTTCCACCTAGTAACTCCGGGTTTAGAATCGAGTATAAATCGCTCAGTTGGAATAGTGATTGGAAGCCTGAATATCGTGTTGACAAGGATTGAAACCTGGAGTGCTTGAATAGCTTTCTAACTCTTGGATTAGTGAATCGATCAGCTGGAAAAAACCTCAAAGGATTAATAGCCAATAAAGGATTTATCGAATCAAGTAGTTTTCCTGCTCGATATCGCTCATATCCTGCAAAACCCTCATCTCCACCATCTCCACTGAGGGCGACAACCACTTCCTCACGTGCAAATTTTGATAGCAAGAAGGTTGGAATTATTGAAGAATCGGCAAAGGGCTGGTCTAAGACTTTAGAGAGGGTCTCAACAATTAGATGGGGATCTGCTTCAACGACTCTTTCGTGGTGAATTGTACTTATGGCCTTAGCTACTTCTTTAGCAAATCTTGACTCATCAAATTTTGTATCAGAAAAACCTATGCTGTATGTGTGAACTGAGCTCTCAGACTCTTCCTGCATCAAAGCCGTGACAATTGTTGAGTCGATTCCACCACTTAGGAAGGCACCTATCGGTCGCTCAGAAACCAGCCTGGTCTTAACTGCGTCACGTAGAAGTCGAGTTGTCTCGTGCTTGGCATCCTCAAATGAGATTGAAGCTTCTGGGATATCTGATGGGTTCCAATACTGTTTAAGGTTTGATTGACCATTTTCAATCACAAGAAGTGTTGCAGGAGGGAGTTGTCTTACGTCAAGAATTGCAGATCTTGGAGCATTTATATATCCATAGCTGAGAAATTCAGGTATGACGCTTTCATCCAATTTACGATTCACTCCAAGGGAAAGTAATCCTTTTACTTCAGATGAAAAATAAATAGTACTGCCTTGTTGGCTATACCAAAGTGGTTTCTTTCCAAGTCGATCACGAGCAAGAAGCAATCGTTTTCGTTTTGCATCGAAAAGAGCGATAGCAAACATACCCTGTAATTTTCTTGGAAAGGCTTCCCCGTACTCTTGATAGAGAAAGGGGATTAGGGCTGAGTCTCCCATCCCACTAATTTGATGGCCTCTCGAAATTAAGTTCTGCCGTAATTCACGAAAGTTATATATCTCTCCATTGAAAACTGATACAACGTCTCTTTCCTGGTTATAGCTTGGTTGCTGACCTGAGGAGACATCAATTATGGATAAACGGCACATACCTAAAACGCAGTTCTGGTGGTGAAAGAAACCACTTTCGTCAGGACCTCGGTGAGAGATCTTCCCTATCGATTTCTCAACTAAACCTAGAACAACTGGCCTATCTGAGAAGATGCCTGAGATACCGCACATAGATTAAGTATCAGTCTGTGACGCGAGGGCCGTAGGCAATGCTTGCTCCATGTTCTACAAACCATTGATAGGTATTTTCCAGTGCCTCAGAAAACTCAACTGGTTTTGCCTGAGGAAAAATTGCCTTAAGTAGTGTCGGATCATTTTGAGAGTTTCTAACGTCTCCTGCTCGCTCAGGCAAGTACTGAACATCCAATTTCGGAAATTTTAATCTCAATTCATCGATACATTGATTGAGCGTGATTCGTGAGCCAAATGCGAGATTTATTGGACTTGGATGATTAACTTTTGCCTTCAAGCCTTGAATCAAGACTGATACAACATCATCAATATATGTAAAGTCTCTGGATTGATTACCGTCACCAAATACTTCTATACATCGGTTATGCATTAGTTTCCAGATCCACTTAGGAATTACAGCCGCATAATCATGATCTGGACGCTGCCATGGCCCGAAAATGTTAAAAAACCTGTAGGTAATCGCTGAAAGGCCAAATGATGCAGCATAGCTTGCAACCAAAGCTTCACTGCTTAATTTGCTTGCAGCATATGGGGTGAGAGGAGACATCCACATCTTCTCAGTCTTAGGTAACTCCAAATTTGAACCATACACTGATGAAGAAGATGAAAAGGCAACTGCTGCTCCAGTTGACCTAGCAGATTCAAGGACATTTAGAGTGCCTACAACATTGACGTTCATAGTCGCAACAGGACTCTTGATGGATCTTGGAACAGAGCCGCGAGCTCCCAAATGAAATATATATTCACAATCCACTAGAACTTTACTAACCTTTTCAGAATCAACTAGAGAGAACTGAATTAACTGACAATCCAGTTCATTAAGGTTACTCTCAAGGCCAGTTGAGAGGTCATCAATAATCACTACTTCATAATTGTTTTCAAGAAGAGTTCGTACAAGATTGGTGCCGACGAATCCAGCGCCACCAGTAACGGCTACTTTTACCATGCGATTAGGTTAGCGCGTTGATATCGAAACTACAGTCAAATACCTCGCCCAAATTTCACTCATCGTAAAATGAGCAAGGCACCAAAATACTGGGCCTAGGCTAGTTTCACCTTTAAGAATTGGGGTTTCCAAATAATGCATTTAATTAGCTTAAAACAATACCTAAAGTCCTTCTGTAAGTTCATCAGGCAAAATACGGACACCATCTAGTGCTCTCGAAATTATCTTGACTCAAATCGCTTAATGTCAGCGAGTGTTTCCTGAAGTGGGCTACTTCCTTCACTCACACTTTTAAACCATCTCACAGTCCATTCTACACTCTCTTCAAAGCTCAATTTTTCGCTCCAGCCTAAGTTTTGTCGAGCTTTGGAAGAGTCCAAGATTAAAACTCTAGACTCTTTATCTTTTTGTAAAGAATCTGAACTTATCTCCCAATTGGTTTTCACGCCCCATGTTGCCCCTGCAATGTCTGCGACGTCAGCCACCGACTTACTTTGTCCAATTGCAGGACCAAAATTCCACTCTCCTGAAGCCATCCCGCGATTCAGTGCTTCTACTAGAACCAAGTAACCATTCAAACAATCAAGCACGTGTTGCCATGGTCGAATGTAATCCGGTGCTCTCAGTTTTGGGACTAAGCCAAGACGGTAAGAATTGACTAAATCCGGAATCAATCTATCTACTCCAGAATCGCCACCTCCAATGACATTGCCTGCACGGGCAATAGCGCTCGGTGGATTGCTAAAACTTGAGAGTAATGACTGTGCACCAATATCGGCCATAGCCTTAGAAGCACTGTAGGGGTCCTTTCCTCCAAGTGGATCCTCCTCAACATATCCTGATACATTCTCTTGGTTTTTGTACACCTTGTCAGTAGTCACAATGAGTTGTGCCTTTAAATCCGCAATCACTTTGGAGGCATTAATAACGTTCAGGGTTCCAATGACATTAGTCTCGAAGGTAAGACCAGGATTTCTATAAGATTCTAGAACAAGGGATTGAGCCGCTAGATGAATAACCACATCAGGTTGTATTTCTTTGAAGCATTTCTCTAGTTTCCGTGAGTCTCGGATGTCGCATCGCAAATCCCTTTCAAGAAACCTTCCAATTTCGGCTCTCTGGAACAAGGAATTCTCTTTCGGGTCCAAAGACAAACCACTGATCTTGTGACCGCGCTCTCGTAAGAGAAGGGTTAGCCAAGCTCCCTTAAAACCAGTATGCCCCGTAATTAGAAAGTGCATAGTATCCTTTCGCTTTGCCAGTAATACTACCCGCTAGCTTGAATGAGGAGTAAGAGGATGCAAGTAGTTCTCCTAGCCGGTGGACTCGGCACTCGACTATCCGAAGAGACTGATTTCATACCAAAGCCAATGGTTAGAATTGGTGGCCTTCCTATCCTTCATCACATAATGAACTTTTATGCTTCATTTGGGCATTACGAGTTCATAATCGCGCTTGGATATAAAGCAGAGGTTGTTAAAGAATACTTCAGTGGTGTGAAGACGCCTAGTTGGAAAATCAATCTTGTGGATACCGGACTTGAAACCTCAACGGGAGGCCGTATAAAAATGTTGGAGAATCTCCTTCAAGATGAGTTTATGCTGACCTATGGCGACGGATTATCAAATATTGACCTAAATCAGTTGATTTCTCACCATAAAAGATTTGACAAGCTTGCAACCGTAACAGCTGTTCGGCCGCCCTCTCGATTCGGCACTATTGAAATTTCAAACGGTATGGTGACTCGATTTGCAGAAAAAGACCCACAAGATGCTGGCTGGATCAATGGAGGTTTTTTTTATCTAAATCGTCAGATTTGTAAATACATTGAAAGCGAAATGGTGTCGTTTGAAAGCGAGCCAATCGCAAACTTGGTCGCGAACCAGCAATTGTCAGCTTATGAACACCATGGTTGGTGGCAACCCATGGATACTCTTCGAGACAAGAGGGTGCTAGAGTCGCTATGGATTAAAGGTGATGCTCCTTGGTTGATGAAAAAATAAGAGACTTGCATAGTTCAAGTTCATGCAGAGGAAAAGACTACTGCAGAGGTTGCGGGAATTTTAGTTTGTTTTCCGCACTAGACCTTGGCAGTCTTCCTATTGCTAACGAGTTACTCTCGATTCCCCAGGTGAATGCACCTTTGTATCCTTTGCACTTAAAGGTATGTAATAGTTGTGGCTTGGGGCAAGTGGCTGATGTGGTTGCACCAGAACGACTGTTTAGCAACTACCGATACTTATCCTCGATGAGTTCGACATTTCTCGAGCACGCTGAGAGATTTGTTAAGGACTATATCCGAAGAGAGAATTTTTCCAAAAGTGATTGGGTACTCGAGATAGCATGCAACGATGGTTATCTTTTGAAGCACTTTAAGTCTCACCAGATCAATGTACTTGGAGTAGAACCAGCAAAAAATGTTGCAGATATTGCACGGAGCCTAGGGATTCCTGTGATTTCCTCTTTTTTTGGAAGCAATTTAGCGAAAGAACTCTTAAGCGAACATGGATATCCAAAATTGATAGTTGCAAATAATGTTATGGCACACGTGCCTGACATAATTGACTTTGTCAAAGGACTACGTATTCTATGTGGTCCGCGAACTTCGATAAGCATTGAGAATCCATCACTAACTTCAATTCTAACAGGCTATCAATTTGATACTGTATATCATGAACATTTCTCTTATTTGTCTGCAAGTTCAGTTAGGAGTATTTCTGAAAGTCATGATCTGTCCCTATTCAAAATTGATGAGCTCGCGATTCATGGTGGCTCAAATAGATATTGGCTTAGGCAAAGTGAATTGAACAAATTTGTTGATGATTCTGTGCAAAAAGTAATCGAATTTGAAGAAAAGATTGGGCTCATAGAGGATAGATCGTGGCAACGGTATTACTCGCAAGTTCAAACAATCATCAAGGATTTTAAGGACTGGCTACAATTAGAGCATGGTGAAGAGAGAAGAATTTTTGGATATGGAGCTGCCGCAAAGGCAAGTACACTTTTGAACGCAGTAGGAGCTGCGTCGAAAAACGTAATTGCTATCGCTGATTCAAGCTTAGAAAAGCAAGATAGATTCATGCCAAGTCAGTTAATTCCAATTATTTCACCTGGTGAACTCTTTAAGAGCAATCCGACTGATGTAGTAATTTTCCCCTGGAATATACAGTCAGAAATTGCACAGTTTTTGCGTAAGAACTTGAAACCGGAGGTAAATCTCTGGTGCGCAATTCCTAAACTAAGAGTAATTTAATTAAATGGAAAATGTTGACGGATCTACAATCGAGGGAGTAACTTTTACTCGTTTGTTATCAAACCAAGACGAGCGCGGTACCTTTTGCAAGACTTTTCCTCAATTATCACTACGAAACTCTTTAGATTCTATCGCCGTTTCTATAAATGAACATGCGGGAGTGATTAGAGGAATACATTTTCAAATTCACCCTTTTGCGGAGGAAAAATTGGTCTCCTGCATCAAAGGTTCAACTTTTGAAGTGATTGTTGACCTTCGGCCTAGTTCAAAAACCTTGGGTAAAGTTGCAACATTTGAATTATCTGAGGAGAATTGTTTACAAGTTCATCTTCCAGAAGGTGTTGCACATGGATATCAAACATTGACTTCGCACACGATCGTTCACTACTGCCTAACTTCGGCGTATTCACCTGATCACTCATACTCTATTTATCCTTTGGCAGACCTAGGAATATCCTGGCCTATAAAGAATTATTCGATTTCTTCTCGAGACAATAATGGAATACGTTTAGAAGAGGCAATTTTTAAGTACTCAAAGTCCCTTATTTCATAACGTTCTTATGAAAATCTTAATATTAGGTAACGGATTTCTTGGATCCGCAATCATTCAAAAACTTGCGATTGAGGGACATGAGTTGCGCGTAGTTTCGAGAAGACTTAGTGATGATAGGCAAGGAACTTGCTTCCAAGGAGACTTGTTTGATTTTGAAAGTCTAACCAAAGCTTTTTCCTGGAATCCCGAAATTTTCATTCATACGGCCTGGATTACTACCCCAAAAATCTATAGAAACGACCCTTCAAATTTTCTTTATGCTGAGGCTACCATTCGACTTGCCAAATTTGTTGCAGAATCTTCGGTTAAGCA
>Ga0169931_10003222_pt1 | contig 26033 bp, 21 predicted proteins | sample Kivu_15m_20L_FD_129675 | JGI IMG/M metagenome (GOLD analysis project Ga0169931, IMG submission 129675) | Freshwater microbial communities from Lake Kivu, Western Province, Rwanda to study Microbial Dark Matter (Phase II) - Kivu_15m_20L... | ecosystem: Environmental > Aquatic > Freshwater > Lake...
GGTCATCGTTGGCACATCTGCCATTGGGATGGGGGTCAACAAGAAAGATGTTCGTTTCGTCATCCATACAAAACCATCGACGAGTCTGGAGGCGTATTATCAAGAAACTGGCAGGGCTGGCCGGCTGGCCGTGACGGTGGACGGTGGTCCATCAAGATACATCCTCTACTCGGGCTCGTATGTATGATGTATGCGCCCGTGCGGGTACAGAAGTATCAGAGTACTACCAGAACCGTCCGCCGTCTCGTCAGACCCTTCAGTCCGATCTATTTACAGTCTACAATAGGACTGTAGGTCCTACTGGTAGTCCTACCTACTCGTTGACATCGAAGATGTTGGATACGCGGGACAGTACGTAGCCTTGGAACAAAAGCAAATCCAACAAAACGCCCCCATCGGCCTATGGTCATAATACTCAAGCTATATATCTCAAATACGACTGTCATCCAATAGTTCCATTTAAAGAAAGCAATGGCTATTCCTAATCAGAGAAATAGAAATAAAGTTAAAAAAGTATTCCATCTAGTTCATATCCTAACTGCATTACAACCTTACTCTTTGCTGGCATATTCAGTATCCAGAACGTATCCAAGAAGGACTCAATCGACGCTACTCTTAGAAGGAATCCACGAATACTACAATGCATTGACATACTTTCGTGCTTCTTCCCGATTAAACTCGATTCAACATACATCAAAGGAGGAGGATGAAGTCGATGAGGAGTACAGCAATCTTGAACCCCCTCCAAGTAAACTCACTCTGGAGGATGATGAAGAAGATCTTCTTTACTCGTCCAGATCATCCCTATTACAAATCAATGACTTGACTGTATCACAATTAAAGCAACAATTACGACTACGAGGATTACGTGTGAGTGGCACAAAGTCACAACTTATACAACGATTATCACAAGCGATCGATCCAAGATTATCGATTCGTGATAATGACGATGACGACGACGATGTAACCGTCGTTGAAGATTGGACATCTTCATTATCTTCATCATGGGATGATGAGGATACTTCTACTACTTCAAAAACATCGAATAATCAAAAGAAATTTTCTTCAACAACAAGGAAAAGTAACTCAAAGGCAGAACAATTTGCTAAACAACGGGGTAAAGAATTCGTCGATGTAAGTGAATATCTAGATGAGAAGGATAAAGGAAAAGAGTCGAAAAGCTTTTACGTTAATAATCCTCCATCATCAGATTCAGATGAAGTATCATCATACTCTTCATCTTCGCCAGAAACTTGGGGTGATGAAGCGAAAATTATCGATGATTATGAAGGAAAATCTATAATCGTCGATAGCTTATCACGAACTATTATTCAATATCGTGGATCGAATCATACCATGGTAGAAGCATATGTTGTAGCATCAAAAGATTCTTTAAAGTCTTTTCTTGCGGGTGGGAATCGATATGGTAGTTATACTAGTAAAAATACAACAGCAGAAATAGAAAAACAAATACAAGATATACAGTTAAACAAAGAAAAAGCGACGAAACTTCCCAGAAAGATGGATGATATGGATGGTGTTGATGAAGATGATGAAGAAGGTCATTATACCCATGTTATGGAAAGAGATTATGGTGATTGGGGGAAATATAGTATGACGGGTGAACAATTTTCATCCCAAGAAATAAAAGGCTTATTACTTTTAACAGATTTATTATATGATGATCATGATGATAATGATGATGGTCCCTTTACAGAATCCACGAAGCGATTGGCGGATCAAATCGCTTTTGAATTACAACCCATGGTAGTTATGGTACCAGACTTATTTCGTGGCAATGTAGCACGTATGATGGATAGTAGTGACAGTCAACAACAGAAACAACAAGAGTGGTTCGAAAATAAACATCCTCATCTTCGAGTGAGTGTAGATATAAGAGCGGCTGCTGCAGCCTTACGACGGCAGTATGGCGTAAATAACGTAGGAATTCTTGGTATGGGGTACGGAGGAGGTAAAGCTTTAGAAATGGCAGGTAGGGTATATCCAGGAAACGTATTGGATGATGTTGGCGGTGTAGTAGGACCTCCACATGTAAATCCAAGTGCGGTTGTTTCATGGTATCCAACAAATTATAATGCAACGTTATTGTTTGGTCAAGATCGAATAAGCTTGGAGGCTTTTGATGATTATCAAACTTCTGTCATGGCCTTATTTGCGGAAGAAGATACATTAATGGGTGCGACGACAAAGGATGCAGAGATACTCAAAAATCTTCTTAGTCAAGATGAGCGAATCAAGGATATGATGGTTAAAGTATTTTCTAGGCAGAAACATGGATTTGCTCAAGAGGTCCATGCGATGGTTCATAATGACGAGTTCAATCGATTGGATCAAAATGAGTATGGGGGAGAATATACTAGCTTAGATTCTAGCGATACAGAGGCTGCATACCTTTTATCATCTGCCTTTCTGGAAACCTATTCTCGTTCATTCCTACCCACGGTCGGTCCGCCGATAGAGGATGACGACAATTGGTCAGATTTACATATGAAAGATCTTTCAGCGAGTAGACTGAAAAATGTGCGCTCGGACATCGAGAACATGCTTGCTAAACATGAGGGCACTGATTTGGATCTTGGACGCATGCATCCACTAGATTACATGAATCCAATATCAGATATGGAGGACGTGGACAAAACCTTAGCTGATGCCATGAAGAACAAACCATATGGATTATCTCCTGAAGATGACGCCGATACCATGGTTGAGAAACTAAAAGCCGCTCTTGATCGAGGTGATTTAGAGTTTCTTCCTGGGTTTGGTGAAATTCCAATGGATGATACAGAGGACGCTTATTGGTAGCCATGTCTTTTCCACTCGTAGCTATTTGTTTTCGTAATAAGCATACAGACTACATATCTTATGCTAATATCTATAACGGAAATTAATCCTTCTTGGAAAATTTTTTATCCCAATCTCCAAACGTCAAAAACTTCTGATATTCCTTCTTTAAATCAGAATCTGGAATGGCTTTGATAATCAAGCTCGCATATATAAATATACAGACATAAACACCGACGAACGAGATCTCACTTTGATCTTGATGATGGAAACCCTGTGGTGAAATCAGCCCAGCCGTAAGGAAAGAACCAGTAAGCGAGATCAGGTCTACGAATTCAACTGATGTTGCGTTATCATCATCATCATTATCACCAGTCGTTTCATCGTAATATAAAACTGAACGCCCGAAGAAGAAGAAAATGGTAAACAAAACGTCCAGGGAAAGTGAAGTGACCAGCGGCAGAACCATAACATTTAAGAGTCCCAAGATGAGGATACAACCCAGCGGAAAATTGTTATTATCGGATGGGGTTGTGATGATATCCGATACTTTACTGATGATCTTCCCTATTTCATTCTTCTTATTTTCTTTCAAAGCGACAGAAGAAATCTGCTTGGCTTGAGGGCGGAATTTTGTTCTGCAATCGACGCTCGGTAATATCCGTAACGAGTTTCTAGAACAGAACCCTTCATTACGAACATAATGGCTAGATGCTACGAAGGGAAACAGGAGGGGAGATAACATACTTTTGTTACTTTAGGTATAAGCATGATATTCATATGTTGTATATATGTACAACAGTGTTGTATTATGCTTGGCCTACGTACAGGCAGATAGCTAGCCTATTTGGCTATTATTAGGTTGGAATTTTCTCCCCAAGACTGTGATGATAGACTCTTGCATGACTCAGTTCATATCACTTTTAAATGATACTTTCATCGCAATCGAAAGCTGTCGAACAGATATGGCTCTAATCCCTGCGATTCCTCTATCTGATAATAATTTAGCTAAATTTCGCTCATCTGCATCCAATGAAAAATCATGAAGTAGTTGTCCCAGACTGCCACGATAGCCGCGTACCAAAAGCAATGCATTTTTACACGTCAACGTTGGTGCTATTTTCAAAAGAAATCGAACTTGAAGCTGAAAATCACTGTTAAAAGTTTCATCCTGATTCAAGCATTCATTTATTTCATTGAATAGACCATGACTTGTCGCAATCTTTACTATGGAAACCGCAAGAGTTTCGCGTGAAACGAACTGAACTGAAAACCTCTGACACGGACAACCTGGCTGCTTAAAAACTGCATTTGAAAGCAATGCCAGGTTTGAATGCAAGTGATGATAGTGTGCTGCATTGGAAAATATTAATAAAATATGAATAGAGTCATAGCGGCCAGTTGAACCGAGTTGAACGAATCGCTTCACGATATCTTTGATGACAGTAGGGTTGTGATGCACAAGGGATGATGAATCAATAATCGTAATAGCCGAATAGTCTCCTAACTCAATGTCAACAAAAATCTCATCCAAAAATGGTGTATCTTTCATATTAATTCGAAATATTCCCTGAGGTGTGCCTTGATGCGATAGATTCAGCGATTGCATCCAGCGCCCAGAGCAAAGTTCAGCAGCTGCCTCACAATAAGTTTCAAGAAATGATTCCGCACAAAGAAGCGAGTATTGTGACGCTTGCGATACAAGATTACTTAGGGATACGGCAGCAGCAGTTGATAATGAGTCGCGTCCGATTTTGTGCTGGTCAACGTTTGGCGGATTTAAGATATTTGTCTCGATCGATGATCGTTGCTGAAAGTCTTCATGTACATCAGCTGGGCTCTCACTTCGAAGGTTGATTTCCTCGTTACGTATTCTCGCTGTCATGGTCGTATCCTTTCTGACTTCTCGAGATGAAGACAGTCCAGGAACATTCTTATCTTCGATCAAGTTTACCGAGCCCTCATTGAAAGACAAGCCATCACATTGATTGGCCGCCAATGTTCCACGTTTTCTCTTCCTGTCTTGAATCGTCTTCTGCTTCTGTGCCGATCCGCTATGTAACGCTACTATCCTTTCTCTGGTATAATGGTTTAATAATTTATCTTCTTGTTCACCACGTTTCGATTGATTACAAGCTTCTTGAGACTTTAGATGGCATTTTGATTGGTCGACCCAATACTTGCTGTTAGCTACTTCGTCCATTATTATCATCGCTTTAAATCGGGATGGTTCCTGATCGTTGGAGTTGTGGTGGGTACGAGAATTTCCAGTCACGTCAGTTATTACATTTGTGGCAGTACGCAATCCTAAAACGGACGACTCAGTACCTTGTATGTGTTCTTGGGAAAAGTCAAACGAATACTCATCCCTACAATGTGAATAATGACCTACACTATCATGTGGCGATCGATGCTTCCAAGAGAATCTATCACCCTTATCCTCCCCTAAAAGCGAATTTTGTGAATCAGTTGTCGATGCATAGGAATACTCGTTCCATTCATGGGGAATATTTGCTTCATCTTCTAAGGCATCCTCTATTTCCGAGGAACTGGAATATGCCTCGATTGTTTCATGGCCTTGAAGCGAGTATTTCTCTGATCCATGGCTCCTATTATCCATCTCACACTGTGATATCTCACTCACTTTCTCAAGATTACTATCTCTGTCAGCATAAGTTTCACTTTCATAATGAAACGGCTTTGGTAACCCATTATTATTCGTAGAAGGACAACATGGAGCTTCGATCTCCATGTCTGTGATATCTGTCTTCGAACTTATAATTTCTATTTCGTTATCACGCTGCTCATGCTCATGCTCAGGTATTGACTGCTCCTGCTCCTCCTTCATGGGGTCACTTGTATTGTAAATCAAATGTCGACTATTATCATCGAGAAACTGGTGCCCATAAGTGATGAAAAGAAAATAAAGAAACCGAATAATATTCTCAGCCGTCAGTGAGTATACTGATGTCGCAAGATAAGACTTGCTGAGCTGCGATTCTGTTATCGGAATTCTGTTTGGTGGCTTGTAAACGACTAATGCATGAGATGTAGAAGATGGAGACTCACTTGTGCATTCATTTACTGGAGTCTTGAACAATGGGAAAACGACGATCATTTAAAAAATGTCAAACTTTGACGATTTTACTTCTATGAAAAACTTACATATGGAAGCTCAAGATGATCAAATCTCAAACTAGCCGTAGGATATTGATTTATGAACATGGAATGGTTTCTCAATACGTTTTTCAGAAGACGACCTGACATTAGGGCATCTTTGCAATAGGACAATGTCAGCCATTGGAGTTGTCGAGAAGGTACTGTCCGACGAGTGATTCCGAGGCATCCTTTGAACTGAATTGGCTCAAACAGTTGGTGGACATATCTAGTATGCATTGACGTTAACGAAGTTATGACATCTTGCGACTGCCCGATATTTTCATCAACTTTATTGTCATTGGAAGCATTGAGAGGTCCAATAATATTCATACTACGAGAGTTATCTTTGGTTATTCCACATGATTCATCGCCCGTGCTATCGATGGTTTGATTAGATTCCGAATACTTGTCATGATTCTTTTTGGTATTTTGCGACAACTCTTTCGGATGGGAAAGAAAAACAAGCTCTTCGTCTCCCTACGTGGATTGGGTAGTAACTAAGTAAAGGACGATCTATAACAAGAAACGTTTCAGTTATAATAATATACTTACCAAATTTCTCTCCCTGTCGACCTGACGGATCTTGGTCGACTGTGGCAATTTTCTACGTTTCTTACTTGGACGTAGTTGTGTTACTTCAGACAGCGTTATATCGGAATCTCGTCGTGATTGGTTAGAGTCATAACCATCAACAAACCGCCGACCAGAGTCGGCTTCACTCAACTCAAACTCATAACTCGGTATTGAAGATGATTCTAAGCTGTCATTACGAGATTCTGATATAGCAGTGTCTGAAGTAGCATGATCGGAAAGTGGACATTTGACACAAGTAAAATTATGGCTGCAACTGGAATCACAACCTACTACTTTCAAATCATTATCGTCGTCAGAAATGAAACAGCCATCAATGATAAGATCATTTCGAAAACACGAGTCTGATACAGAATCTATAGCTTCTCTTCTATAGTTGATATATTTCGGACGGATTTTCATTTCTCAGCTATGTATTATTAGGGGAGTAAAAGTGCAAAGTGATCTACAGTGATGGCACTGATGCTGTAAATTTTTTAAAAATATGCCGCGCATTAAAAATATTGGCGAAAAAAGCGTCTGTTTTGGGTGTTTCTTCCACAGCAGGTCATCAAGATCCACAGATTGATGATCGTCATCAGAAATCTCTGTAATGGAGGATAACATTAGACCTGCTGTAGAAGAAACACCCTCTGTGAGTGAGCCCAATCGTGTTGTAGAAACTGCATTTGTTGCGTGTGTGATCTAGTCAGTTTTTAAGGGTGCTGTCACAGCGTCACAGCAGGTATTTCTTATTAAAAGATACCCTCAATAACTGACTCAATTGCACACGTAACAGATGCAACTTCACTTAAGACAAGTCTATCGATTGGAAAAGAAATATAAAAGAGTTAAATGTGACGCATAATTTTTCGTATCAGCGCTCTTAGTGTAAACAAATCACGATTACTGTAAAGAGTACGTATAGATAAGTTCCGAATAATCTCAGGCTTACCAAGGCAGAGAGAAAACAGTAAATTCGCTATGCAGGTATCCATGGATAACTATGACAGAATCAGGCGAATTTTTACGCAGTGTTTACCGAAGTCAATATAAATACAAATACTTTCTGATGTAACATTTATTTTACGTCCACGGAAATAAAAAACACCATTAATAAACCCGAGCCACTGGAGCTACCGAAGCGCATTCTTCCTCGTCCAAAGTATTGCTATGGACTGGTCTGTAGTTCACAGCTGTCTGTCCTTTATTTTCATCGAAGTAGGCTAGAGTATGTTTCATCCAGTTTGCATCGTCGCGTTTGGGGTAATTTTCATGCGCATGAGCCCCTCGGCTCTCTTTCCTCGCCTCAGCACTGTGCATGGTAGTTGCAGCACAACCCAACAAGTTTCTTAACTCTAAAGTCTCAACCAAATCGGTATTCCATACTAATGAGCGGTCTGTGACTTGGACGTCATTAAACTTTTTGATCACTTGGTCTATCTTGACTTTACCCTCAGAGAGAGATTCTGATGTCCTGTATACAGCTGCATGATCCTGCATGACATACTGCATTTCACCGCGGATCACACTAGTAGGTATAGCACCATCAGCATGACGTAGCTTATCCATTTCATACAAACTTTGCATACCCGAGTCTTCCTTGAGTGATGCAATGGCCTCGCCAGGTTTGCAAATGTCAGCAATACGTAATGCACATGCTCTACCAAAAACAACGATGTCAAGCAAAGAGTTAGCACCAAGGCGATTTGCTCCATGAACCGATGCACAGGCTGCTTCGCCAGCCGCAAAGAGTCCAGGGACTACTTCATCTGCTACAAATTGGCCCTTCGCATCGAATTTAGTACGTATTACTTCTCCCAAGTGATTTGTAGGTATACCGCCCATATTGTAATGTACTGTAGGTAGGACAGGTATGGGTTCTTTTGTGACATCAACTCCAGCGAAAATGGCTGCAGTTTCGCTAATGCCTGGTAAACGCTCAGCAAGAAGTGCTGGTGGCAAATGATCAAGATGTAGATAGATGTGATCTTTTTTCGGTCCTACTCCACGTCCTTCTCTAATTTCCATTGTCATGCTACGGGAAACAACATCTCGCGAGGCTAGATCTTTGGCTGAGGGTGCATATCTTTCCATGAAACGTTCTCCTTCACTATTACGTAAGATACCTCCCTCACCGCGACATCCCTCTGTAATAAGACAACCAGCTCCATATATCCCAGTGGGATGAAATTGAACGAATTCGGCATCCTGATTGGCTAGGCCAGCTCTCATAGCCATGCCATTTCCGTCACCCGTACATGTATGAGCACTGGTACAAGAAAAATAGGCTCGACCATACCCACCCGTGGCCAAGACGGTATTTTTTGCATGGATTCGATGAATTGTTCCATCCTCCATATTCAATGCAATAACTCCTACACATTGCTGGTCTTCCGTCATTAATAAATCCATGGCAAAATATTCAATAAAGAACGTGGTATCAAAGGCTAATGACCGACCATAAAGTGTGTGCAACATAGCATGTCCAGTACGATCCGCGGCAGCTGCACAACGGTATGCTTGTCCTCCTTTACCAAAATATAAACTTTGCCCACCAAATGCACGCTGATAAATTTTTCCATCTTCTGTGCGACTAAATGGTAGACCAAAGGATTCTAATTCCAAAACAGCTTTCGGTGCCTCACGACACATGTAATGAATGGCATCTTGATCCCCCAACCAATCGGATCCTTTTACAGTATCATACATATGCCATCTCCAATCATCCTCTGTCATATTTCCCAAGGCAGCATTGATTCCTCCTGAAAGGCAAAGAAGGAATACGGCGTTGCAATGATTTGGCCAAGAAAACGAAGTCAATTACATCACTGGTCTTTGCCTTACCTTGAGCTGCAACAGTATGGGATCGAGTAGGAAATAGTTTTGTAACACATGCGGTCTTAAAACCAGCCTCGGATAAACCCATAGCTGCTCGAAGTCCAGCACCTCCGGCACCTACGACAACAGCATCGTATTTGTGATCAACAATTGTATAGTCACCCTTTATATTGTCTCTTGTCGTGACAAATGTCCGTGCATCATTGGAAAATTGTTTTTTCGAGTTGGATGATAGCCGTCGAAGGATTTTTGATGAGATCATATCTATAAATAATGTTCGAATTGAATGATTGTTGATACTCTTCGATTATCTATGGTACTACCTTTCCATCAGAACGTTATTATAAAATGCCAAGATGCGTCTCGAAATCTTTGCGAATGCATTTCTCCGCTCGCGTTACGAGTGAGGAAAGGCAAGCCTGCAGGCAGCGCGCTGAGTCATTTTATACTAGTACATCGTATGTAAGATAGCTTACTCGTGCGACCATTTGTCAAAAATTTCCCTTATATAATATGAAAACAATGAAAGGTAATAATGCGTCTTAGTCTTTATTTAAGGCAAGAACGTTTGCCGTTTTCTTTATGCCTATAAGTGCTATAGCCCGCAGATAATAGTTACAGTCATATATGTTTTAATAATTTCATAAAAGGAAAGTAAAGAATCTAACCTTAGAAAATAATCAAAGCAAACAATTCTGCCGTCGTAGGGTCTATTCTCTTTCGCTCTATATAATCAATGACCTGATTATAGTTGTACAAGAACGCAGAAGTATGGTCCGATGGACTATTACGCAAATACTCCTGAATTAATGCAATTAATCCTGTTATGAATTTCGTAGATATAACTGGGCTTCTCCATTCGTAAAATAGGATATACGCTGATAGTATATCCACAAGAAGATGAAGATTGGATGAATCTAAAGCTATGCAACTATCTGCAATCTTGAGCGCTCGTTGAAGGCATTCAAGTGAACGCTGAGGATTTCTAAACCTAGTTTCCTACAAAGAAATGATAATAAAAGGATGTGTGATAAGCTAACGAGATTTTGATTTTCGCATTGTCATATTGCCATTGCGGCGTCTTACATTCTGGTCACTACTGTAAAACAAATGTGCACACTTTATCAATAATTTGCATTGGTCGACTTTGCCGACCATCCGAGCCGCATTCTGTGCTAACTTGGTACTCAAATTATCATAATCATGAGTATCAAAACAGCGACAAACAAGCAACGTCCCAATCAAAGAGTTAAGGAAGATAATTTGTTGCTTTGCGTCGACCATCGGACATTCATCATAAATGGAAAGAGCTTGGGTAAAAAACTCATACGCTATCGCAGGAAAATCATTATATGAGCCCCGACTCTGTAAAGATAAACGGGAGCATCTATCCGCTGCAACGGCAGCATTCAAGAACAAAGCAAAGCCGTCCCTAGAGCTTAATGATCGTAATAGTGTCAGCTGACTCTGAATAAATACTAAAACCTTTCTGCAGCTGTTACAAAGGAACGGTGTCATATTAGATGCTACTAGAATTTGAATCCAAAGGTATTATATACGGAATATACATACTTGGTATTTTTTGCAAAGATGATTTGCTCGTCGACACGGATTTCGTTGATATCCTGATTCTGATTTATAGGAAATTCACGCTGTTGGATAGTTTCAATCAATCGCAGAGCGGCATAGAATAATGAATGTACTGTGTATCCTTGTCTGAGGTCCCCACCTTTGGCAATGAAGCTTCCAGTCAAATGAATAAGTTCAAACCAAGTATCTGTATCAGGACTTTCAACGGAATGAATGAACTGCGTAATCATTACCATATCCTCTGGAATGAAAGATATTTGAGATTCGTCTAGTTTGTTTGATTGTATATTGATCACTTCGTTTTCACCTAGAACCATCACAGAGCCACTCAAAGCACAGGGGCTATTATCATTACCAATCTCTTTTTTCGGCTCATCTTGTAGCAAGGGTACAATCAACGAAAGCACAGTCTGAAGATCATTTACATTATCTAATTTGGATTCCGATGCGAGAATAGCCTTGACTATGGACCTCGAAACATTCATACGATGATTCCATGGTAAAAGAGAAAGGAGATCACTGTAGAAGTTATTTCGCAATACATCTATAACGTGATAGCCGAGCGGTAGAATTAAGAAGCTCTCCAGTTCTGCAATAGCCTGATCATCTATTGTAGGTTCTGTATTCCTAGAAGGAGGTTGATCTTCATTCGATGCAGCAGCTAAAAGAACTGCTCCACGATTATCCAATCCACTTTTACAATTTTCTAAGCATTCAGAAATATGATTTGTATTGGTCGGGATACATCGCAAGCTGTATTTCATCAACGTAGCCTCTAACCGAACAATATCTTTCAGGGGAATGGAACCACTTCTATTTTCAACAACACAGCGTACACAATTGGCAAACATTTGAAAAGAATCCATAATCAATGAATCTCGTAATCCAGTATTGTCCTCTTCGCTATTACTCCTACTCCTACTCCTACTACTCGCAGGAGTTAACTGTTGTCGGAAATAATTTGCCAGTCGATCCATCATGGATTGAATAATAGTACGAATGTTTACTTTTTCTCTCAGTTTAGGACAAACACTAAGGAAAATTTCGAGTGTTTGTATATGATATTCATCTGGGAAAACGTGAATAATACAATCCATCAAATAAGCTTGTGCTAGTGGATCACGACAGGATACGATATGTTCTAATAATTTCGGTAATACGATCGTTCCATAGACAGTAGATGTCACGCCTTCTAATTGTGATAATCGGACAATATTCGTTCCTACTAATACACGAAGTTCATTCCGTTCTCGCTCACGTTTCTTCCTAGCTACTTTGGCATCCACTACTACAGGTGGATTTCCTCGACGTGATAATATACTACTGGATGGTGATTGAATCATGGATGTTGGATTTTCATCAGGTAAATGTTGCATTCTTATCCATAATTTATTCATTTCTATAAAATTACCAATTAAGAAGTTATACGATATTTGGATCGATGAGGATGATGTTGATGATGATGAAGCACACGGTGGTTCCGCACATATTTCACTCGTATCTGAGATGATGGTTGTATTGTTGGTTTCCATAGTATCATCGGGTAAAACATCTTTCAATACTTGTAATAAATAGTATCGAGCAAACAATCCAGGCATAGGACATTGGACACATTTAACCGTATCTGAAATTTCCTTGAGAATAAAAGGGATGGGACCAATTTGATAAGCCATGGAATCTTTCGATTCCTTCATGGAACGAAGGACAGAAGCTGCACAACAAATACGAAGATAAGCTCGTGGTAAAACTCGAGGACAGTATTGTACCATTTCAAACACATCGATGAGGGAATATCCATTACGAGTTGTTTGAAATGTTAGAAAATATTCTTCCACAAGAACCAGTTCTTCACATACCCTCATATGTAGTTCATAATAATTCTTAGCCGAGAGTGAAATGTGTTTATGATTATTGATGATGGAAAGTATGGGATTATCGCTTCCCTCCTGTGCTGTTGTTGTTGTGCTGCTCAAATGACTACGATGTGTTTTGGTATCTCCTAAAATATATAAAAAGGACATGGCCTTATCAAGGACCATCGGCAGATCATCCTTCTCCATAGCTTGGCGTATCAGCGATGCGTGTTCTTGAACATGTCGTAAGGAATCGGTCAAGAGACGCATTTGTTCTTGTTCTTGTGCTGCATGGAAGTATGATAAAGTAGACTCATATGGATTCGAGTGGTTGGGAGTTGATTGTTGCTGCTGCAACGAGGACGGAGGCGCTGGATGTGCAGGTGAACGGAAAGTTGTACCATACCCTGCTGCAGAATAAGCTTGAGCCGAACGCTCTGCGTAGCTACGCATTCGGTTATAATTTAAGTATAGATTAATGTGACTATGATAATGATGATAAAGTTGCCAATGGGAATGTGATGCTTGGGTAATGATTTCCCATATGAACGAACATATCTCAGGTATTTTGATTGTCCCGATTGCGAATTGAGTACAGTCCTAGTAGTACAGTACATAAGTCACATATGTAAAGCACATACAGTAACCCTCCTGTCCGTGACTTGTTGTGCACGACTATTTAAAAGCCTTTACAATTATCCTCATGTAAAAAATAGAAAGGTAATAGGAAGATAGTAAATCCGAGTAAATCCGCTTTCGTGGTTTCTACAAATAATACATTCAGTGACAGAAATAGTACTGTTCTTGTTCCTTTTATAGAAACAGGGGTATTACTATTTCTAGATTATTAAATCACTTTTCTCTTTGTTTCTGCACGTGATCTCGTGATTTTTTCTTCATCATCCTATCATAGACATACTTCTTGTCAAGAACATGAGGGTAGGAATCAGTTGTTGTCGCTGTATTTGAAGATAAAATTCTGATACCTAAACAAAAAACTAAGAGAAAGCTTCGTATCCTTAAGAAGATGATGTTTATACCTTCGAATCAACGGTACTGTCTTCTACCTTCTTCTATGATTCCTATACGACTTAACTGAGACAATATTCTTCACGCAGTAGGTTCTGCTCAATTCCATGAAAGAGGAGTCGATATATATAAATGAAAACTTGTTGTTTTAAATTAACGATCCAAAGAGGAAACATTATTCAATATAATTTAGACGTTCATTTTAGGATGACCTGCAGGATCAAAGTGGAAATAAAATCCTTCACTCTTACAAACAGCATTCAGTTTAGATACCAATGCAGCTCTAGCAGCTTTGGCTTCATCATCTCCTGAAATCTTAGCAGCCTCAGCTCCCTTGGCTTTGAAGAAGTTGATAAACTCCGCACGGACAGGATCAACTCCACCAGCCTTGGCACCTCCTTTGATTTGAGCAATCGCATCGTCTAAGGCTGCCTTCTTCAAGGTTTTGTTGGAAGTAAATTGCTCTCGTACATGCTCTGTCGCAGCGCGCATAAGAGCCATCTTGGTTTTTTCCGTAACACTGGCCTCCTCATGAGCAATCATATTCAAAACTCGCTCCATCTGTGCCTTGAATTCGTGCTTAGGTCGGACAGCACCAGCAGCATTCAACTTTACGTATGTTTCCTCACGAATTTTGTTAATAGCCTCAAAGTCATTAACCATATTCTTGTTGGCTTTCAAGAATTCCAGCTTTTGTTGTAAAGCTGCGATAACTTTATCTTCAGCTTCATTATGTTCCTTAAGTAAGGTTTGCGCGCGTTCATCAAGCATCTTGTGAATCGCATCTCCTCCAGATGTATACAGAGCTACGCAAAAGGCCACAAAGACAGCCGCCAGTTGTGTTTCCTCATTCATTACATACCAATCAAATTTAATGATGGGTATCGCAGCTGTAATACCGATGGGTAGAGCATACCATTCCGATAAACCTGTTCCAAAAAGTCCTCCCTTGCTCGTTGTCACAGGAGCGGTGGCCTTAACTTCTTCCTCCCTTGGTGCAGAGCTATGAAAAGCTACAGAAGAAGTAGGGATGTTACCTGTAGGAAGTCTAAGTACCGTAAGAAAGAAAGAAAATCAGTGTTAGAGCGATTGTTTCCGGAAAGTCCTAAAAACTTAAGACGCAACTCCAATAAAGACTTTCAAAGTCACACTACTCTGAATTCATCTGAAAGACGAGAAAATCATATGAAGAAGAACTTACCCTCGAGAGTAGACTGCTCTCCTTGCGATGGCGCTTACTCCTCTTAGCATGGCGAAGAATCTGATACCGAATTAGAATCGCTGCGGGGATGTTGTTTACCTCGATCTGCTGCGGAGAGCTGCGATCTATGTAGTGCTTTCGTATGTACATACCATGCAGAGCGCAGAGTCTACGTATTATTATTGTACGTACTATTTGGCTATACGGTTAAGGACTTCTGAAGAGTTAAGGTTAACCGTTCCTCAATTATTGATAGACCACTTTTAGCTATGTAGGTACCAGACTGTATTCTGTACCTATATCATAATTGGTTCTCTTACATTTTGTGTTTTAGATCTTGGCTTCCCCTCGTGTAGATGAAAAGTAAAGAGGTGGACCGTCACACGGGTGAATTTCCAGCTCAATAGAAACCAAATAAATTCACCGGAATGTGTCAGGTGAATCCCTGACTTCAATAGCCTTGGAAGCTTGCACTATATGTACTTGTATTTGATTCTCATACAAGCATAAGCTACGAAACGCTTTATCTACTATACACCGTATTCTATTAAATATCGAATATTAATTGATAGCCTTTAAAAATGAAGGTTGGAGAGGTAGGGATGCATCACTCATTAAAACGCGATCAATCAATCCATATTCCACAGCCTCTTGGGGGGATAGATACTTGACTCGAGAACAATCTTCAATGACAGTCCCTACAGGTTTTTGACATGCCCGAGCAATTAAATCACACATAGTCTTACGATTATGTGCAACCTCACGTGCTTTGATAGCAATATCAGAGGCTTGACCTCTTGCCATACTTTTGGGTTGATTTAACATGATGGTAGAATTGGGTAATGCAAAACGTTTTCCCCGTTTCCCCTGAGCTAATAACATGGCTGCTGCACCAAAGGCTTGTCCAATCGCTACCGTATGTACAGGTGGACGAACATACTTCATAACATCTGCAATAGCAAAGGCTTCTGTTTCAAAGCCGACACTTTGACCATTGGCTGTGGTTGTACCACTCGAGTTGATATACATGGTAATAGGATCTGTGGTACTTTCATAATTTAGATATAAAAGTTCAGCAATGACTAATTCTGTTACTGCAGGTACCAGTGGCATACCAATATATACAATACGGTTATGAAGTAAAAGGGATGGTAAATCGGGTGGTGGTCCGATACGAACACCTATGAAATTTTGTTTGTCGTGAAATGAATAGAAGAAAATAAGTAATAAAAAATTATAAAATTATGAATAAAAAGTGTCAAATGTGAGAAAAATAAGGTACGAATGATATTGCACAACAAACAACTCAAAGTTATACATACCCTCATAATATTCTTCTTTACCAGCAGCAGCACCACCCGCAACCATTTTCAAATACTCATTTCTTTCTACAGCTTCTCGAGCTTGTTCAACCCTCTTTATATTTGGATGATGATGATGAATAGGTGTGAAGGCATTGACAAGTTGTACCAAGGTAGCCAAAGCAAGCAAAAACATAGCCTTGTAATGAAACATGATGATCAAATAAAATGTATCTTTACAGAAAAAGAAGAAGAAGAACAACAGCAGCAACGGGCAAGCAAAGTGTAAGACTACTTTTTCTATTCTGGACAGCTGTGATATGACAACAATATCCTTTCAAATAGATGCTTCACCTCAGGTGTATTCTGTGAAGTGTATATATGTATTTGCTGATGCTGACGACAAATACATCTACTACAGTAACAACAACGCGGCGAAGAACATTCGGCATGCTGCTGCTGCTGCTCTCGGGACAGACAGACAGACGCCACAACCAGCGGAATTGACAATTGACACATGCACATATGTAGGACCTCTGTTGCAATCGTATCCATCGGCGTATCCATCAAAATCACTGACAAATCATCATCATCATCATCATCATCATAATTGCATTCCAAAAAACAAATCATCATCTTTTTTCTTTCATTGCATATATATATATATATACGCAATACTGTTCAAACCAAAGAGTACTAATCATGGGTAAAAAAGTAGGAAAAGAAAAACGTTCGAAAGGACCACGGGGAAAGAAAGCTCGAGAGATCAAGAAATTAGAACGTAGATGGGGTGAAGTTGTCAATGAGGAGGACATTCAAAAGGCACGAATACGGAAGGGAAGACATCGTTTGACTGAAGATGAATCCAAGGCACGATTACGTTATTCCCATACACAAACATCAACATCCAAACAACAAGGTCCACTGAATAAACTAGATCAAACAAACCCTAGACCTACACCAGTAGCTAATCCTACGACTAGTATGGATTCCAATCATCATGATGATGATGATGATGGCGATTCTACAGAAAGTCATGATCTATACACAACACAAGAGTCTACAAACATATCCATATTACAATCTTTACTTAAATCTATAAAGAAAAAGTCAAGATCAGTTCATATCCAAAATGATTTAAAGCATAGGAATAAAAGGGTGCTTCAAGAAGAAGATGATGATGCAGAAGAGGAAGATGATGATGACGAAGAAGAAGAACACGATTCATCATTAGAGGATCTTTCTCACGACGTAATGGAAGAATATGATGATGAGTTGGCACCCCTTGATGAGAATTTATCCATGGAAGAGGAACAGGAGGAAATCATACATACCGAAAGTTCTAAGGATACACACATGGAAGGAGATGATGATGATGATGATAACTTGTTCTTGACGGAATATCTTAAAAAGAACCATCAGAATCCATTCTTTCAACACTTTTTCCCAAAGGATGTCACTGAAACATCTATCAGTATCAAACTCTCCCAGCAATCGTCGTCTTCTACTGTGTTTCAAAGTATACCAACAACACTATTGCATCCAAGCCTTCAGTTACAATTATCACAACAGGTATTGGATGATTTTCAATGTATTTTATATCCTTCTTCACAATCTCATATTACTACTCCTACTAGAGAAGAAGACGCACCTCCTGTATCACTAGAAAAATTTCTACAATTAACCAACAACCAGTTTCAATACTGTCAACAGGGTCTAGTTCAAAGATGGAAGACATTCAACTCCATAGTTGTCCGTAAAAATGTTGATGCCAAGAGTAATAATGAAGTAATTCATAAAAATACTCATGGTTTGTCCAATCACTTTTCTTCTTTCCAATCGATTCTGTATCCTTTCATGACCCAATATGTCGACTTACTCATAACATGTGAAACTCGGCAAAATACGGATACTATTGGTAATTTGATTTTATTGCATTCACTCAATCATATTCTTACATCTCAACGACTTATATCAAGGAATAACAAATACCTTAAGAAGATGTCTGAAAAAAATGTCGTGGAAAATGATAAGAAAAAGAATAAGAAGAAGGCGTTCGTTTCTGTAGAAAAGAAAGAGGAGACGGAGGATGAAGATGAATCATGGAATGTACGAGATCAAGGATATACTCGTCCCAAAGTATTGATTTTGTTACCCTCTCGTGGACAATGTCATGTATTTGTACAAAAATTATTACAACTTCTTGATAAGGGTACCAACGTAGATCAATTGGAACGATTTGAAGCTGAATATAGTGCTCCTCCTCCTGACCAGGAAGAGGATGGACCCAATCATACAGACGCTGAAAAGCAACGAAGACGTAAAAGTGTCCTCAAGGAAAAGGGTATAGATTGGTTAGAGTTATTTGGTGATGAGGTGAATTCAGATGATGACTTTAAAATTGGTCTTTCTATTCAACATGTCAATTCCAGAATTAAAGGTACCGGAAAGGATCAAAGTCCCCGACGACATTTTCATGTCAAGCTTTATTCTGAATTTTATCATTGTGACTTGATACTAGCATCTCCGCTATCCCTAAAAATCCACAGCGATAGTCAAAATGAGGATTCGTTGGATCATGACTTTCTTTCCAGTATTGAGATTTGCGTACTCTGTAATTGCGATACCTTGCTCATGCAAAATTGGGATCACGTCAATAGTGTTTTGAATATGATCAACCAACAACCTAAGAAGATCCAAGGTATTGACTTTTCAAGGGTTCGGGACTATTTCCTTTCTGGATTGGCCTCCAAGTTTCGACAGCTCGTTGTGGTATCAAAATTCATGGATGCCAATATACTATCAACCTTTAAGAAATTTGCTTCCAGTCGCCATGGGCAAATAAAATTTCGCCGTAAGTGCTCTGACGAGGAAGCAAGTGCATGTAATGTCTCCGTCCGTGTCCCACAGGTGTTCCAAAGAATACTCTCGGAATCATTCCTCTCTCAAGGCGAGGATAGACTGAAATATTTTACAAACAAGGTCCTTCCTCATATATTCCGTCTACAACAAAAACATACCATGATATATATCCCCTCTTATTTTGACTTCACAGCCGTACGCAACATACTGTTGAAGAAAGATGCCAAATTCGTCAGCGTTACTGAGTATTCGCGCACTAGCGAAATCAGTCGAGGACGTGCACACTTCCTTCAAGGACGGAAAAATATCATGCTATACACGGGCAGATCCTTCTTCTTTATGAGGCATTTCATCAAAGGAGTACGGCATCTCGTCCTCTTTGGGGTACCCGAGCACGCCGTATTTTATCCGTTACTCGTAAACATGCTGTCTCGTGCCGCACCTACATCCAAAGTTGAAGGTCCTGATTTGGTGATGAATGAACCCTTAAGCTGTCTCTGTTTGTTCACGAAATATGATGCACATGCTCTGGAGCGAATAGTCGGAATCAATCGTTGTGAGAAAATGATAAAAGGAGAGAAAATGACATTCCTATTGAATTCTTGAACGAGAATAACAAAACGTAAATATTTAAGTAATTACATGTTGGCTCCTCCTTGTCTTAGGAAGGTTTCCTGAGTGATTGTCTCCCGTTTCTTCGCCATCTGGAACGTTCTGGCCGTCGTAGGATGCGGCTCCCTGTTCAAGTATCGATAATGTCTCGGATCTGCTTGAGGGGTTTTCCTGTGGTTTCTGAAAAATTGACTTATCGGAAAGAGTAGTACCACCAAGAACACCACCACCCCTAGAGTCCTTTGCCAAGGCATTTTCATACTCTCTCCTCTTCGCTTTATTTATGCTCTTGAGTACTGCTACATTATATTCACCCAATACCTCGATGATTTCAGCTGTGACATCGAGGCCTAGATTTAATGCAGCGACAAAATGTTTTTCTATTGTTTCACTTTCACCGCCGTCCTTCAATAGCAATAGTCCGAGATGATAATGAGCTTGTGCGGAATATTCCGCTGTCGGTTTATCTACGGCTTCCACAAATGCTGCTTTCGCGGCGACAAGGTCACCTGCCATCTATCAAACACGATATATGGTTAGCGAAGTAAAGAATTGGTTAAAATGATTAGAAATTCGAATAAATAAAAATCTTACAGCTTTAGCGCGCCCTAGAACCACCAAACCCTCTATATGAGATTCTCTGTGATCCATGGCTAATGCATTTTCAATGAAAACCATAGCGCGCTTGTAATCATAATCTATATCTAAGGCAATTTTTCCCATCTCGAGACTACTTGGTGCATGGCATGCTGTAGAATTTCCAGTTTTTCTAACGATCAAAGCATTTGCCAAGTGAAATGAATGTCTTGCTTCCTTTAGATTATCATTATTGGACGTCGCTAATCGGCCTATTTCGAATGATATTTCTGCTGCTATATCATCCGTATGAGAATAGTTAAAAATTTGCTTCAATACACCGAGACGTTTCTGTTTATTCATTGGCTTTGATACATCGATTGCTCTTCGCATGACGGCATCGGCTAGATCGTAGGCCCCTCGTTGAAGGGCCACTTGCGCTGCGTGAAGGTATGCGATGGATACATCTTCGAGCTGATTTTGGTTGGACGACCGTTCATAGGCAGTGGCATATCCAAGTAAAGCTGGTAGGTGATCAGGATGTCGCTTCAAGACTTTGGCAAACTGCTTTGTGGCTTGTTGGAACTGATCTTTTTCCATGTGTGCATCGGCGATCTTCATGTAGCTGAGCGCTATGGGTCTGTAAAGCCAATCATAATCTTAGATGATATGAAGTAGATTTGCATAATAGAATCAAATTACTCAACTTACGATATATCTGATGAACTTAGAATATCAGGTTTGAATAGCACAGGAAGCTCGATTTTTATTTCATCCTGTATATCGCCATGATTGGCACTAGTCGATGTATAGTTTGTGTCACTGAATTTAGACGATTCATTGAACAAATTATTCAACTCTTCCTTATAAGAAAAGGTAATGTTGTTATCTCTTGTTTCCAGTTCTGTGTAAGTACTATTGGTTGTTAAAGCATGCGGTTCATGAATGTCCGATTGCACCATCTCTATTACAGATTCACTTTTCGCCGTTTCAGCGTCAGGTGCGTTAGATCCGGAGCTGTTGGATGGCGTCGGATATTCGTCTAGCGGTTTATCTAATGAAGCAGAATTAGGTTGGAGAGAATCCAATTGTGTCACTTGATCTTCTTCGTATATCGATTCATTCAAAGAATTAGCTGGTGCCTCTTCGTATTCCCGATTGATTAGATTTGGTTTAGAGGCTATACGTAGACTTAAAGTTTGGACCTCGTGCTCAAGTAGCTCTAGTTTAAGGGCGAGGACATCACGCTCCAATCGAAGGGACTCCATCTCAGCTTCATTCGGTTGCCGATCATTAGTCTTATCCTCGTTAATAGTAATGTCATCTCGGGGGGTGATTGTACCATGAAATGCTGTCGCTTCGATGAATTCTCTTTTCTTTTCATCATCAACCAGACGCTCAAGGGCTTGCTCGAGAATTCTTGTAGAAAATTCTATTTCTTCTAAGCCTTGTGCAGCATTGATAGCCTTCGTTGCAGCTTCTACTGCACCCATATTATCACCAGTAACCATTTTAGCCCTTGTCAATGTAAGCAACATCCTCGAATTGCCTGGATCCAGTGAGGCCGCTTTTTCCAGCGAATCCAAAGCATTCTTTACCGATGGCTTCGACAAATTATCTCTATAAGTTGGATTAGAAGAAAATGGGATTGACATGGTCAATTGCTTTTGATTATCGTCAATACCTGAGCTTGTTTTTGTCAATTGATCTCGATTAACTTTTGCAAATTCTAACCAATATGCCATTTCATGAGAATGAGCAAAGATGTCGCTCAGTTGGGATGATATTTCATACAGTTTGTCCAGATGTACTGAAGAGTTATCCGTCGCCGTCATATTCACCCCTGCCATGTATTTCCATTCTATCACCACGTCACGGTTATTTAACAAAATCATACAAATCTTTGTTAGGCGGTCTTCTTCTGAATTTTGATTGATCAATGTCATACGATCTACTGTGGTGTCATTTATTTCTTGAGATGAACAATACCCGAATCTATCCATTTCTAGAAGTAAATCTAGAGCCTCAAAAGTTTGCCCCAATTGTATCAATGTCCCAAATAAGTTGACTAATGGAATCGAAACCATCCGATTATGACCATCATAAGGCTTAGACATGGCTTCATAACTCAATAAATCATGTACACGTCTAAGTAGACGACTTGCAGCTTTATGGTCTCCCATAGCCAGATGGGCCAGGGCACCATTGTACAAGGCTGTCACATGCATCGTTTTATCTCTAGTGTGAAACTTTGGTATGGCTGATGTATCCTTATGGAGTTCATCATCAATCCAGCTCTCTGTCAATGTCGCCGCTGCGCTAAGATGTAAAGAAGCGTCAAATAATAAGTCCATGGTAGATCTTATTGATACACGCTGAGACGGTTGGTCTTCCTCATTCAAAAAACCTAATGATCTAGTACCCAAAAGTAAAAGTGTCAGTCCCAAATCACCTCGAGCCCTAGGATTCGTGGGCTCCAATAAGACAGCACTTTCAAAGTTTAGTCTTGCAGAGTGGAGTTTATCTAAGGAGCTCTGAATCTGAGTGTTGATAAGAGCATCCGATGATATTAGTTCGGTCTGTTTCCTGGCGAATCTATTCATGATTGAATTATATGATTGTTGATGAAATAGCAACTGAGCCTCACCTAGACAAATCAATATATCTACACTTGAAGGATTCTGTTGTCGGTTTTTAGATGTTTCGCCTTGTTCTATTCGGTGTGTTTTAGACGACGTTGTATTAAGACTGTTCGATAGTGATTGACATATAATCTCTGCACCCCACGCATCCCCGATTTGCAATAAACGAATGGCTTCTATAAACTCAGAATGAACTGTTTGACTATGACTATCATAACCTTTCCCTATGAGATCATCCCATCCTGACATCTGAAAAGTAAAGAGCAGCTCCGAGATCGGTCTATTTGATAGTGGATAGATTCGTTGGAAAGTCCCGATACTGTATAAGAATGCACATGTAAGGACACTGATAGTCAGTATATAGAGAGAATGGGCTCCCATGCTGATGTAATAGCCCATCGCCGTTTCCCCAAATTGTATGGACCCTAATTTAGTGGAGCCGTAAGACAGTGATCACTGTTGCTTTTGTCATATCAACTTAAACGTGTTGTTGATCCGCCGTTCGATTTCTGCGGTCTGCGGTTGCCATCACGACTATATACGCTCAGACGTGCGTGGTTTGCTCTTCGAACGAAAGAGTGTCGTGTCAATGAATGGGCTTTTTGACATGTCGCAATGTACTGTGACGGTCCAAAAGTCAATTGGAAGCTAATATATGCGTTAGTAAACGAAGAAGAAGATGGCTAGAAATCATCTTAAATTTACCATTCCTAGCAGAAAAAACATGAAAAAGAGCATCCATAACTAGCATAATTTTCTCATCCATTAGTGAAGGCGTGGACTAGCCTCAAACATAAAGCACTTAAAACCCAATCAAAAATGTCCTCATCCTATAATGACTTTTCCGTGTGACTTGATACGTCCATCCCATGGCTAAGACTTTCACCTCTCAAAACCCCAATTTCTTTTCTGAGCATAAGTGAAGCATCCGGGAATTCGGGACGGTTATCAATCAATGCCGACCAACAATCTGCTACTAAAGTTTTCATGTTCGTTGTAAATGCTGGGTCAGTTAAAGGTAATCGAGTATTACCTAAGATAACCTTCTCACGATGAACTTCTGCCATAGCCCCTTCAAAGGGTGTTTTTAAAGTTAACATCTACAACATGGGAAAACAAGCTGTTGATAAAAGGAAACTCAATGATAAAACAATTCTACCAAAGGAAATGTCATCAGCATACCTGCCAAAGTAAGATACCAAAAGAATAAACGTCAACCTTGTGGTTGTACGGTTTTTCTAGAGCTACCTCAGGTGCCATATAACGCAAAGAGCCGGTATTGCCTGAAAGTTTAAATAAACCATTCTCTGCTCGGGGATGCTTATCTGTGATTTCGACAGAAAGGCCGAAATCAAATAGTTTAACATCTCCTCGTACATCAAACCCTATGTTATCAGGTTTCAAATCTCGATACACAATGCTAGTTTAGGATACATATACATGGAAGTAAACGTCAAGAAAAAAATGAACGATCAAGAGGAATAAGGGTTGAATGAAAATATGAATGGATAGAGAGAGGGAAAAAAAAGAGAATCATAAAATCAAGCTACCAAAATACTTACTTGCGTTCATGTAAGTAGCCTAAAGCAGAACTCAAATCCAACGAAACAAATAATCGATCCAAAAGACTATCCTTTTTATTCGCTTTTGCGAAACAATTAAAAATATTATTTCTCTTTTTCCAAGTTTTCAATCTTTCTGTTAAGGTTTCATATAACCGATCTAAAACGACAAAGAATCCAGGTTCAAATGGACTGATTGTAGACATGGCTCTCATTTTGATAATGTTTCGATGACGAATACAAGATAGGAACTTCGCTTCAATCGCAAGATCGATGACACCAGCAAGATATCGTTCGGGAATTCGAAGTGTATCAGCACTCAGTGTCTTAACGGCATATCGTGCATCCTTGCCATGACGTAAGTATCGTGTGGCCATGTAATTCCGATCTTGAATTACATTATAGATTCCTCCCCCTTCTTCATCTTCTATCCCTATATTCGGTTCCACATAATCGTCATCATGTTCATCTCTTCCTCCCGATGTAGGATCAACTGTAGTACTAGCTCCAGACGTCTTTGACGTCGTTGAATCATTCGTTACTAAAAGGACTTCCTTTACCTCACAAACGGTACAGTATCCCCCAATTCCAAGTATCTTTCCAACTTTTATCTCTGTTGTCAAGAACATATAGAGAGAGCGAAAGGAAATTAGGCATATGAACATTTTTCCGATTGTGTGAAATCGTATGTACATGTCGTTGACACACCTTGTGGTTGAAACTGAGGTAAGGCATTTTCTGCTTCCGCATTGGCAATAATAGAATAACGCGATTTCCGTGCAACGACAACAGCAGCTCTCCGTAGAATATATTCTTCTGTAATGACTTCGTTGTATTCTTTAGAGCTCATCTTGATCTTGGCCCCATTCGGATGTGATGTAATATCCAAAAGCACTTGTTGAGTAAAGAGTAAAGAGTGGATTTACCTGGATTCTGTAAAAGCACTACAGCACTGCTAGCTAGTAGCACTAGCGCTCTCTACTCTAGAGAGGACTGTACTGCTATAAGTACCGGTAGGACTGCTTGTTGCCGTAGGATACGCTCGCTCGCTCTCACTGTGCTCTGGGCTCTGGATTCTTATCTTGCCACTTGCCGCTTGCCGCTTGCGTACATACATGTAGGACCAACTCTCTCTTTGCATACGCGCACTATGCAGACAATGACGTCCACAACAAGTACAAAGTAACCAGCACTGTAGAGACGAGCGTACGAATAGTACTGTAGAGACGAACGTACGAATAGTACCCACCCTCGGGCTGGGTATCAGAGATACACACGTTACGCCTTGATCCCACGGGTTGTTTGCCGTGTCTACACTTCAGTGTGCATGCCTACTAGCTAGAGACTAGGATAGCTGCACGTACGTAGAGTGGCATGCCCGTTGCACAGCGATATCAGATTTTGTGCGTCAAAATCTGAAGTGCATCAGTGAC